>PPYF01064694.1_pt1 | contig 178469 bp, 110 predicted proteins | sample 1559871 | NCBI WGS metagenome assembly PPYF01 (sample SAMN08240021, study PRJNA423297) | Human gut metagenome, whole genome shotgun sequencing project.
CGGAGCGCGGAACTGAAAGTCGCCGTTAAGGCAATGACGATTACCGAGTGCCTCATTTGACATTAATTTTGTACGATTTAATAATCCTTTTCTCATCCAACAAAACTGCGGATGAACCGCCTCTTGAATTGAGAATGGAGAATGGGGAATTGAGAATTATGATTACCTTAGAGGTTGCCTGTTAGCAATGGTAATCATAATTCTCAATTCCCCATTCTCCATTCTCAATTCACCAACCTTCTTTTACATTTTTAATAAAAAACGGGAAAATATTTGCACGTGTGCGATATTATTCCTATCTTTGCACCGTTCAGTGGAATGAGGGGCTTCCGAAAGCTCCTCATTTTATTTTAATAACCCTTTTATGATAGACAAAAACGTAGTTAGGAGTTTGGTAGAAGAGTGGCTGAAGGACAAGGAGTATTTCCTTGTCGACGTGGAAATCAGCGCCGACGACAAGATTGTGGTTGAAATAGACCATGCCGACGGAGTGTGGATTGAAGACTGCGTGCAGCTAAGCCGCTACATTGAAGACCACCTGAGCCGCGACGAGGAGGACTATGAGCTTGAGGTGGGAAGCGCCGGTCTGGGCCAGCCCTTCAAGGTTCCGCAGCAGTACGAGAACTATGTGGGCAAGGAAGTGGAGGTGCTCGACGCCGCCGGAAAGAAACACCGCGGCACGCTCAAGGCCGTAGACGGCCGCCTGTTTACCGTAACCGTAAAGGAAAAAGTCAAGAAGGAAGGCTCGAAGCGCCCCGTGATGGAAGACGTGGACAAGACGTTCTCGATGGACGAAGTGAAATATACGAAATACATGATAAGCTTTAAGTAAAAGCCCCCACCCAGCCTCCCCGTGGGGAGGAGACGGGACTTTTGCAGGCGATACATATCCAAGCCCCTCCCCTCGGGGAGGTCGGGAGGGGGCTTACATGAGAAAATAATAATAAACAGATATGGCAACAAGAAAGACAGGTGAAGACACCGTAAGCATGATTGACACCTTCAAGGAGTTCAAGGATACGAAGAACATCGACCGCACCACGCTGATGAGCGTGCTCGAGGAGAGTTTCCGCAACGTCATAGCAAAGATTTTCGGCAGCGACGAGAACTTCGACGTCATTGTAAACCCCGACAAGGGCGACTTCGAGATTTACCGCAACCGCACCGTTGTGGCCGACGGCGAGGTGAAAGACGAAAACAAGGAGATAGCGTTGGCCGACGCCCTGAAGATTGAACCCGACTATGAGGTGGGCGAGGAAGTCAGCGAGAAGGTGGACTTCAGCAAGTTCGGACGCCGCGCCATACTGAACCTGCGACAGACACTGGCCTCGAAGATACTCGAACTCGAGCACGACAGCCTGTACAACAAGTACAAGGACCGCGTGGGACAGGTCATCAGCGCCGAGGTATACCAGGTGTGGAAGCGCGAGGTTCTGCTCGTTGACGACGAGAACAACGAACTTATCCTGCCCAAGAGCGAGCAGATACCGCACGACGTCTACCGCAAGGGCGAGACGGTGCGCGCCGTCATCAAGGAGGTGAACAACGACAACAACAACCCCAAAATCATACTTTCGCGCACAAGCAACATGTTCCTCGAGCGCCTGCTCGAAGCCGAAGTGCCCGAAATTGCGGACGGTCTCATCACCATACGCCGCATAGCGCGCATGCCCGGAGAACGCGCGAAAATCGCCGTCGAGAGCTATGACGACCGCATAGACCCCGTAGGAGCCTGCGTCGGCGTTAAGGGAAGCCGCGTACACGGCATCGTGCGCGAGCTGTGCAACGAGAACATCGACGTGGTGAACTACACGTCGAACATCAAGCTCTTCATACAGCGCTCGCTCAGCCCGGCCAAAATATCAAGCATCAACGTCGACGAGGAGAACCGCAAGGCCGAAGTATACCTGCGCCCGGAGGAGGTGTCGCTCGCAATCGGTCGCGGCGGAATGAACATCAAGCTGGCCAGCATGCTGACCGAATACACCATCGACGTGTTCCGCGAGCTTGACGAAAGCGAGGTTGACGAGGACATCTACCTCGACGAATTCTCAGACGAGATAGACCAGTGGATTATCGACGCCATCAAGAGCATCGGTCTCGACACGGCAAAGGCAGTGCTCAACGCGCCGCGCGACATGCTCGTTGAGAAGGCCGACCTCGAAGAGGAGACAGTAGACCACGTACTGAAAGTGCTGAGAGCAGAGTTTGAGTAAAAGTAAAAAAGTAAAAAGGTAAAATGGTAAAAAAGTAAAAGATAAATGTAAATGATTGTGACTTGGTAAAGACTAAGGTAATAAGCGATGATTAAGCGGTAATATGGCGCAATGTTTTACTTTTTTACCTTTTTACTTTTTCACTTTTAATTAAATAGAGTATGAGTATAAGATTAAATAAAGCCATTCGCGAATTGAATATAGGACTTCAAACGGCAGTTGAATTCCTGAAAAAGAAAAGTGACCTTGGAGAAGTCAGGGACGACCTGAGCTTCAAGCTCAACGACGCCCAGTACAACGCCTTGGTGGAAGAATTCAAGTCTGACAAGGAAGTCAGGAGCCAGGCGGAGAAACTCTTTCCAAAGCATCCCAAAGAGAAAAAACGCCAGGAGGGAGGAGGCAGACCGTCAGGAACGGGCAAGCCTGTATCGACACAGAAATACACCGTATTGGGCAAGATTGACCTCGACAGCATAGGCAAGAAGCCCGCACACGCGGCAGCACAGCAGGCGGCGGCGCCAAAGCCGGCGGCCGAAGCGAAGCCTGTGCAGGCCGAAAAGCCGAAAGAGCCGGCGGTAAAGGCCGAGCCGAAGCCCGTGGCTGAACAGAAGCCGCAGGACAGCGGAGCGCAAGTCGCGCAGCCGAAAAACACAGACAACGCCGCACAGCATGAGGAAAAGCCCCAAAAGGCTGAACCGAAACCGGCCGAAACGCCGAAAGAAACTGCTCCACAGCAGGCCAAAGCGGAACCGGAAAGCAAGATATTCACCCTGAAAAGCGAAAAAAAGCTGGCCCCGAAGGTGAACGTCCTCGGAAAGATTGACCTCGACTCGCTCAACCAGAGCACGCGTCCGAAAAAGAAATCGAAGGAGGAACGCCGCAAGGAACGCGAGGAGAAAGCCGGACAGACACGTGCCGACGGCAAGAAAAAGCGTTCGCGCATCACCAAGGAGCGCGTAAACATAGACCAGGCTGCGAAGTCTGTCGGAACGCAAGGTGCGGCGGCTGACAAGGGCAGCTCGAAGAAAAAGAACCGCAAACGCGGGCACAAGCCCCTCGAAGTGAACGAGGAGGACGTTGCACGCCAGGTAAAGGAAACGCTCGCAAGGCTTACAAGCAAGGGGCAGAACAAGAAAGGCGCGAAGTACCGCAGGGAGAAGCGCGAGGCCGTTCAGGAACACCTGAAGGAGCAGCGCGCCGAGGCCAAGGCGGAGAGCAAGACGCTGAAGCTGACCGAATTCGTGACGGTGAGCGAGCTGGCAAGCATGATGAACGTATCGGTGAACCAGGTTATAGGCACCTGCATGAGCGTAGGCATCATGGTATCAATCAACCAGCGCCTCGACGCCGAGACTATAAACCTTGTCGCCGAAGAGTTCGGCTTCAAGACGGAGTACGTCAGCGCGGAAGTGTCTGAAGCCATAACGGAGGAGCCTGACGACGAGAACGACCTCGTGCCGCGCGCCCCCATCGTGACCGTCATGGGTCACGTAGACCACGGTAAGACATCGCTGCTCGACCATATCCGCAACACCAACGTCATAGCCGGCGAGGCCGGAGGCATAACGCAGCACATCGGAGCGTACAACGTCACGCTGGCCGACGGGCGCAAGATAACCTTCCTCGACACCCCGGGACACGAGGCGTTCACCGCAATGCGTGCCCGCGGAGCGCAGGTTACCGACATTGCCATCATCATAATCGCGGCCGACGACAGCGTGATGCCCACCACGCGCGAGGCAATAGCCCACGCGCAGGCGGCCAACGTGCCGATGGTGTTCGCCATAAACAAGATTGACAAGCCGGGAGCCAATCCCGACAAGATACGCGAGGACCTGGCCAACATGAACCTGCTCGTAGAGGAGTGGGGCGGAAAGTACCAGTGCCAGGAAATCAGCGCCAAGAAAGGCATAGGCGTAGACGAACTGCTCGAGAAGGTGCTCCTCGAGGCCGAAATGCTCGACCTCAAGGCCAATCCCAACCGTAAGGCCACGGGTAGCATAATCGAGTCTTCGCTCGACAAGGGCCGCGGCTACGTGTCGACGGTGCTTGTGAGCAATGGAACGCTCAACGTAGGCGACATCGTGATAGCCGGAACCAACTACGGACGCATCAAGGCGATGTTCAACGAGCGCAACCAGCGCATCGAACACGCAGGCCCGTCGGAGCCGGCAATCATACTCGGACTCAACGGCGCGCCCACTGCGGGCGACTCGTTCCACATCCTCGAGACTGAACAGGAAGCGCGCGAGATTGCCAACAAGCGACTGCAACTGCAGCGCGAACAGGGTCTGCGCACGCAGAAACGACTCACCCTGAGCGACATCAGCCACCGAATAGCCCTCGGCTCGTTCAAGGAACTGAACATAATCGTGAAGGGCGACACCGACGGAAGTATCGAGGCTCTGAGCGACTCGTTCATCAAGCTCTCAACGGAGAAAATCAAGGTCAACGTCATATACAAGGCCGTGGGCCAGATTTCAGAAAGCGACGTGTCGCTGGCCGACGCGTCAGACGCCATCATCGTCGGCTTCCAGGTGCGCCCCTCTGGCGCGGCACGCAAGCTGGCCGAGCAGGAAGGCGTTGAAATCAACACCTACTCTGTCATCTACGACGCCATCGAAGACGTCAAGTCGGCCATGGAAGGAATGCTCGACAAAGTCGTCAAAGAGGTTGTCACAGGCCAGGTCGAGGTGCGCGAGGTCTACCACATATCGAAAGTGGGCACCGTGGCCGGCGCATACGTCACCGAAGGCAAGGTGCACCGCTCGGACAAGGTGCGCGTAGTGCGCGACGGCATCGTGGTACACACCGGCGAAATCAACGCCCTCAAGCGTTTCAAGGACGACGTGAAGGAAGTGGGCGTGAACTTCGAGTGCGGTATCAGCATCGTCAACTTCAACGACATACAGGTAGGCGACATCCTCGAGACATTCACCGAAATAGAGGTGAAGCAGAAACTCTGACACGCCGCACGAATACGTCATACATCCATCCGGGCAAGGACTCCGCTCCTTGCCCGGATGTTTTTTTCGCGCCTTCCGCCAGCAACAACGGCCGGCGGCGTAACCGGCTGTAACACAGGAAGATGCGCGAGGCCATGCAAAATGCCGTGTTTTGCATTGCAAAACACGGCATTTTAGCGTGCAATCCACGGCCTTTCACAAGCCGAAAGACGGCCTTTCGCAGGCCCGCTTTATTTCCATGAAAAAAGTATTTTGCACGATAAGAGTTGGAGCTAACGGATTAATTTACTATTTTTGCCGCCAAAACCGACAAATACACGTAATATGGAACTACCGACAATGTCGCTGACAGAGTTGGCCAAGCTGACCGGCTCGACCGTACTTGACAGCGACTTGCTGCTCTTCGACAGCCTTGACAGCTTCCCAATGCACTCCGAGCCGAAACGCACAAGCAACATCATCGTGGCCCTGTGCCTTGAGGGACTGTCGAAATACACGGCCAACACGGTTGAACACAACGTAGGGCCTGACGACGTGCTCATCATACACGACGGCCAAGTGGTTGACAATTTCTCGATAGGCCCACACCAGCAGTGCGTCGGGCTGATGATGTCGCCAAGCTTTTTCCAGGACGTACTCAAGGACATACACGAGCTGTCGTCGCTCATAATCTTCTCGCGCAGCCACCCGGTGCTGCGCCTCACGCCCCACGAAAGGGAGTGCATGCTTGAATATTACAGGCTCGTGAAGGCCAAGGTGGCCGACACGGAGAACGAGCTTCGCCGCCAGGTGGTGCTCCACCTCACATCGGCCATGGTCTGCGAGCTGTGCAACGCCATACGCAGACTGTCAGGCTGCCAGGGCGAAAAGCAGATGAGGGCTGAAAAAATCTTCGCCGACTTCATACGCCTTGTCGAGCAGAACTACAAGACGGAGAGGCGCGTAGGATGGTACGGAGAGCAGATGTGCATATCGCCGAAGTACCTGTCGGAAACGGTGAAGACCGTCAGCCGACGCTCGCCCAACGAGTGGATTGAGAACTATGTCACCATGGAGCTGCGCGCCCTGCTGCGCAACACCACGAAGAGCGTTAAGGAGATAGCTAAGGAGATGAACTTCTCCAACCAGTCGTTCCTCGGCAAGTACTTCAAGGAACACGTCGGGATGTCACCCGTATCTTACCGGAAATCGTAGCTTTCAGTTGGCAAGGGCGAGGGACAAGCTGACAAGCCGACTGGAAAGAGCAGGTGGGAGTGCGGCCTGCAAGAAACAAAACTACTTATGAAAACCACGCATTTCATCCATTCCGCAATGCGAAGCGTGTTGTGCGCTGCCGCCATGCTGATGGCTGCGGCTGCCAGCTCGCAGCCCTATTGCCGCGTACGCACGTTCACGATAACCGACGGTCTTGCCGCCAACAACGTCTCGGAGTTCAGCCAGTCGGCCGACGGCATCATGTGGGTGAGCACGTGGAACGGCCTTTGCAGCTATGACGGCTACGGCTTCAGCAAGTTCCGCGACACGCCGGGAACGGGCCAGGTGCTCACGTCCAACAGGATAAAGCTGATGCGTCCGAACTCCCAGGGCGACATCTGGCTCTCGCTTTACGACGGCAGCACTTACCTTTTCAGCCGCTCCACGTATTCTTACATACCCATCGACAGACTGCTACGGAAGGCCGTTCCAGGTGGTTTCCGCACCCGGAACATCGTCTCCCTCGGCAACGGCAGCGCGTGGCTGCTTGGCAACGGCAACTTAAACTTCCACATAGACGAGGCCAAGGTGAAACAGGGCGGAGGCATAACGCTGGTTGACACGCGCCGTATGCGCCACCATGGACACATACGCAAGGTGCTGACAGACAGCAAAGGGCGCGAATGGCTGTTCTCCGGCAAGGGTGTGACGCTTTACGGCAGCTGCACGACACTTGATTATCCGTTTGAATACATGTGCGAAACCGAGGGGCAACTCTACTTCGCCACGCGCGGCGGAATCCTCGCCCGGTATTCCGAGAAGTCGCCCGGACTGGTGGCAAAGATAAGCCTTGACGGCTCGCCGAGAGCGATAAGCAACATCAAGAACGTAGGAAACGATGTAATAGCGATAGCCACCGACAAGGGAGTAGCCATGTACAACACGCGCACCGGACGCTCGTGGACGGTCTGCATAGCACCTGCCGGACAGCCGGAGGGCGTCCGGGCCATCTTCACCGACAGCCGCCACCGCATCTGGACATTCACCGACGCACCCGGAGTGAGCCTCATCGACGCCGACGGACACAGCGTAACCCACCTCAAAACACAGTCTCCCGGACTCTACGGAACGTCCTCGCGCCTGCCCGTTATGCACGAAGACGGCAACCATACGGTGTGGCTCGTGCCCACGGACGGCACCTTCTCCTACTTCGACGAGGACAGCCGGACGCTTGTTCCGTACAACCTCAACGGCCATTCGGGCATGAGGATGCCCGTAAGAAGCATCGTAAAATACACCGGCGACAGGCAAGGCAACCTGTGGCTAACGGGCGACCACAACCTCACTCTTGTCTCTTTCAAGTTCCACAGGTTCAAGTTCACACGGACATTGCCCGGCGACGACACACGTTCGGTAATGCCCGACGGCCACGGCAACGTGTGGACAGGCTCCGTGGGAGGACATCTCACGGTGCATCCGGCCAGCGGCGGCGCACCGGAATATGTCCGCACTGACGGCAGTTTGAGCCTTACGCCGACGGTATTCTCGCCGAGCGGCGTCTATGCCATCCACTGCCGACGCGACGGACAGATATGGATTGGCACCAAGGGCGACGGCCTTTACGTGCTCACTCCCACCAAGGGACGCTACGCCGTGCGCCATTTCGTCCACTCTGAGGCCGACCGCCGCTCGATAAGCCACAACAACATATACGACATAATGGAAGAACCCGGCGGCCGTATGTGGGTAGCCACGTATGGCGGAGGACTCAACATAGCCGCAGACAACGGCCGAGGCGGACTCCGATTCATCAACTCGCGCAGCGGCCTAAGCCCCTTCAAAAACGCCGGTTTCAACGAGATTAGGAAACTGTCGATGACCCCCAAGGGCGTAATCGCCGCCTCGACGACGGGAGGCTTGGTAACGTTCTCGGCCAAGGAGACCGCTCCCGGCAAAATAAAGTATTACTATTCAACCTACTCACGCGGCGACACGGCGTCGCTGCTCGCCCCCGACGTGCTCAACGCCTACGCCTGCAAGCACTCCGGCAAACTGTATGTCACGACGATGGGCGGCGGCTTCCAGTGTGCCGACGCAGGCAAGCTGCTGCGCGACGGCATACGTTTCGACGGCGTGGATGGGCTTGACCCCGACGAGGGCATGGTGCTCTCGATGGTTGAAGACGGCACTGGCGGCCTGTGGCTTGTGAGGGAGAACAGCCTCAACAGGCTCGACTGCCACAGCGGCCGCATAGAAGTGTACGGTCCGAACGACTGGGACGACGACACCGAATTTACCGAAGCAGAGCCTGCCATGAGCCTTGACGGCGGCGAAATAATGCTGGGCGTGGCTGGCGGATACATGCGCTTCAACCCCGGAAAGATAGAAAAGAGCGCGTACAGGCCGGCCATCGTCTTCAACGGAATAAGGTATCAGGGCGAACAGCACATAACTCCGCTGCTTGAAAACGGCGCCGTCACCATACCGGCAGACAAGCGTGCGGCCACCATATACTTCTCGGCGCTCGACTATTCGGACAACCGTCTCATACGCTACGCTTACCGCATAAAGGAGCTTGACAGCCAATGGAGCTACACGGGGACGGACCACAGCGCACCGCTTGGCCACATTCCGCCGGGACGGTACACGCTGGAAGTGAGGAGCACCAACTCCGACGGCGTATGGACGGATAACAACCGCGAGCTTCAGATACGTGTAATGCCTACGTTCTGGGAGAGCGGCTGGGCGTGGGTCATATACATAGCGGCGGCCATGGCGGTAGTTTCCGCCCTGCTGTACGTGTGGAGACTGAGGCAGAAAGCTATCCTTGAACGCCATATAAAGGAACGCCAGCTCGACTTCTTCACCGGCATTTCCCACCAGCTGCGCACGCCGCTCACGCTCATAGGAGGGCCTGTTGACCAAGTGCTCAACGACGAACCGCTGTCGGCAAAGGCACGCACCTACCTCGAATTTGTCAGGAGAAACGCGCGGCGGATGCTCGAACTGGTTGACAAATCGCTCGACCTTAAAAAGCTGACGACGCTAAACAGCGAGATGGAAGAGCAGCTGCCGCCCGACATAACGCCTGCCGACGACGCACAACCGGCCGCCGCCACCGCCCCACCCTGCGGCAACAGCGGCGGCGCGGAAGGCACGAAGATGCTCGTTGTAGAGGACAACGACGAGCTGCGCCAGTTCCTTACGGGCACGCTCGAGGCCGAATATGCCGTGACGGCGGCGCGTAACGGCAAGGAGGGTCTTGAACTGGCAAAGAGCATACAGCCCGACTTCATCATCACTGACATAATGATGCCCGTGATGGACGGCATGGAGATGGTGCGCCGCATCAAGGCCGACGCGCAGATATGCCACATCCCCATAATAGTGCTTTCGGCGCGGACGGCCATGAGCTACCGCATAGAGGGGCTTAACGAGGGCGTTGACGACTACATAACAAAGCCCTTCAGCGTTAGCTACCTCAAGTCACGCGTGGCCAACATCATACGCCAGCGGCGCAGGCTCCAGCAGCTGTGGCTCGACAAACTGAAGGAAAGCGCGGGCGGAAACACCGTAATCGACACCGGCGCACCCGGCATGGCTGACGCCGACAAGGACTTCGCCGACCGCCTGCTGAAGTTCATCGACGCGCACGCAGGCGACGCCGAGCTGAAGATTGACGACATGGCGAGGGCGCTGGCCGTAAGCCGAACCGTATTGTATGGCAAGGTGAAGACCCTCTCGGGTATGTCGCCGGTCGACTTTGTGCGCCACGTCCGCATAATGAAGGCCGAGAAGATGGTGGCCGAAACCGACATGACACTCTCCGAGATAGCCTACGCCACGGGCTTCACCGACCCCAAATACTTCAGCCGCACGTTCAAACAGAAGACCGGGCTTACGCCATCTGAATACCGCAAAAGCCGCGGCAAAGGCAACGGCGACAGTCCGCAGGCGTAACAGCCTGTCATCCAACAAGTTACAAAAGGCCGTCTTTTACACGCTAAAAGACGGCCTTTTGCATTGTAAAAGATGGCCTTTTGGAAAGCAATTCACGGTCTTTCGCAAAACCTATTGGCCCTATCTGGCCTATAAGGCCTATTATTTTATAGGACAAATAAGGCTGATAAGAGTGATAAGGCAAATGGAAAAGCCTTTTTAATTGAGAGCTTTTTAATTGAGAGTTGAGAATTGGGAATGGAGAACTGAAAGTCAGCGTTAAGCTAATTATGATTACCATTGTTGGCAGACAACCTCAAAGGGTAATCATAATTAGCTTAACGCTGACTTTCAGTTCTCCATTCCCAATTCTCAATTCTCAATTACTACAAACCGCAAACGCTTGCGGCAAAAACGCCACTGTACGGCGCATTTCCGACAATTAATCCACCTTTGCCGACAGATTTTACCCCGTGCGCATGGCGGTTTATGGATAAATTTGCAGCCGGAAACGGTGAGAACCGCAACCATCGGACAACGGGAATTAACCTAAACATAAAAAACAAACAACATGAAGCAAATCAAATCAATCATGCTCGCTGCGGCTCTGCTGGCATCGCAGGCCGTACCGGCAATCAAGGTGCACACCATCGGCGACTCTACGATGGCCACCTACGACGAGAACACCACCGTGACGAGGGGTTGGGGACAGATGTTCCAGCAGTTCTTCACAGGCGGACTGACAGTTAACAACCGCGCGAAATCAGGCGCAAGCAGCAAGAGTTTCTACGAGGAAGCCGCCTACTGGCAGTCGGTGAAGACGCAAATCGAACCGGGAGACTACGTCCTTATACAGTTCGCACACAACGACGAGAAGAACGACGGCATGGACGGCGACGAGCTGAAAGCCTACTACGAGAGCATTGGCGACCAGGCGAAGGCCGACGCTACCGACTATCGCGGCACTACGGCGAGCGGCACTTACAAGGAGTATCTGCGCAAATACGTCAATGAAACGCGAGAGCTGGGCGCTACGCCGGTGCTCGTCGGAGCCATCTGCCGCAAGTATTTCACCGGCAGCACCATACGCCGCAACGGCCGTCACGACCTCGGCGACGACTTCTCACTTCTCACGGCTGACGGCGTTCAGGAAGGACAGAAAGTGCCGGAGACCGACCACACGTATGACTATCCTTACCAGATGAGGATGGTTGCCGAAGAGATGGGCGTGCAGTTCATCGACCTCACCACCGCCACCAAGGAGCTTTACGAGAGCTACGGCGACGAAATGGCCGACAAACTGCTGTTCGACGGCGAGGGCAGCACGCACACTTCTGCAATGGGAGCAACGCTCATCGCACGCCTCGCAGCACAGCTGTTGCAGGCCGAAGGCATACTGACCGAATACATAAACCTTACAAGCGAGCTGACCGTAAATCCGCAGACGGCCGACCTCGGCGACGCTTACAAGGGCCAGGTGGTGACTAAGCAGTTCCAGATTAGCGGCTTCGACCTCGTTCCCGCGTCAGGAACAGTAACCGTTACAGCCACCGACGGCTTGCAGCTTTCTACCGACGGAACCGAATACAGCAGCCGTCTTGAACTGGCATACGAGGGCGGCAACATGATAGCCTCATTTTGGGCAAAGTGCGAATACACCGAGGAAGGCCCTATAAGTGAGACAATCACCATAACTACCGGCGACAAGACAATCACCGTTCCCGTAACGGGCAACGCCGTAACGATAGCCGACGGCGTTGAGACACAAGCCTACTGGAGGCTTGAAAGCAACGACGAATGCACCGTGACAGGCCCCGTAAACCCCATTCAACAGGCGTTCTCAGGCATGTATGTGCAAAAGTATTCAAACCCGAACGCCAACACGACATGGCCTGACTGTACCGGCTTCACCGCCGACAGGAAGACACAACGCTGCCTCATCGAAGGCGACGAATGGCCCGACGGAGAAATAGACGAAGTATCGACACGCTACATCGAGTTCGCCGTACAGCCTGCAAAGGGCACCACGCTCAACGTTGACAAGCTGTCGCTGTTCGTCTGCGGATGCGGCGGCAACGGCATGTGCTGCAAAATCTACTACTCGAAGGAGGACAACTTCGCCAACCCCGTAAACATATTCGAAATGAAAAGCATGCCTGCCAACGCAATGCAGTACGTGGAGACCACGCCCGTACTTAAGCTCGAAGAAGGCGAGACACTGCGCCTGCGCATATATCCGTGGTACAACAACAAGGCCACCGGCAAGACCATCTGCCTTAGCGACGTGACCGTTCACGGCGTAGCCGTTGACGGGACGTCGGGCATCGGGACACACGTAAGCATCTCCGCCGAGCCTGTAAGCGCTGTTCATTACTACGGATTGGACGGAACGAAGCGTAGCTCCATGCAGAAAGGCATTAACATAGTACGCACGGAGTACACCGACGGAACATACAAAAGTGAGAAAATAATCAAATGAAAACACCTATAAAAGAACTATTATGAAAACTATCAGACTAAAACTGAAAGCCGCGCTCGCGCTTATGGCCGCCATAACAATTGTCCCAGGCGCGGCCTACGCACAGCAACAAGGCGAAATCAACGCCTCTGACGCCACCGTGACATGGGCGTTCAACCAAGGCGTTGACAGCCCGACGGCAGCTGAAGTGTCAACACCCGAGGCCGTATCGGCCACAAGCTACAACCTCGGAGACAAACTGACGATATTCGGAACACAAGCCGCCAACGGGGAAACACTGACTCTTCTACAGCCGACAGAGAAGGTAAGCAGCACCACCTACGACGATTCTTATATCTCGTTCATGCTGAACCCGAAGAAAGGAGTAAGCTTCACGGCGAAGAAACTGGCGTTCAATGCGGCCAAATTCGGCACAGACGGCGGCACGATGGACGTTTATGCAGTGTCCGGAGACAAGCGTGTGACACTGCTTGAAGGCTACAAACCGCTGCGCAACAATGCAGGTTTCTCAAGCGAAGACATCGACATCAGCGGTCTCGGAACTGTGCAAGAGCGCGTTGAAATAGTGTTCTACGTCTATGACCTTGCCAACAACAAACAGCTCGGTTTGAGCCAAATCAAGGTTACAGGCGACTTCAACGGCACACCGATAGAAGTGCCTTCATATACCCTGAACGTAACTTCTGACATGCCGGAAGCCGGTGAAATAAGTGTCAACCCGGCAGGAAACGAGTTTGACGAGGGCACAAGCATCACCGTGACCACAACCGAAAACTTCGGCTACCACTTTGCGGCGTGGGTCAACGAGACGGGCGAAACCGTATCGACCGACAACCCCTACACTTTTGAAATATCACAGAACACCACGCTGAAAGCCACCTACACGAAGAACAACGTGTATGCCCTGAACGTCAAATTGGAAGGCGGAGCGAACTCAAACCTCGTGCAGTTCACGCCGGAAGGCAACGTCATAGACGGCGTTCACTGGTATGAGGAGGGCACGGACGTGGAGCTTACCGCGCTGAACAACCGCATACTGACCTTCACAAACTGGGAAGACAACACCACAGACACCACGCGAAAGGTGAAGATGGACGGCCAGAAGAACTTTACGGCGACGTTCTCCGCTGTCGATTTCATCGTCGGCTGGGACTTCTACTATGACAACCCGGCAGCTGAACGCGCAGCCGACTACAAGGCGGAGACCGACAACGCCGGCCTGATGTCGCTCCGCACGGAAAGCGGCGAGACTTCCTCATGGCTTGCAAACGGCGTTGAAAAGGGGCAATATAACGGCAAGTACGCCGCCCGCTCATGGCGTCCGCTGGCCGACCATTACTACTTCGAGATGTCATTCTCTACCATAGGATACCAGAACATCAAGCTGGCGGCGTCGCTCGGCAACAACTTCAACTCGCACGAAACAATCCATGCGCAGTACAGCACGGACGGAAAAGAGTTCACAACGTTCGGCACTTACACCATGCCAAACAGGGGATGGGTAAGCCAGGAGCTTGAACTGCCGGCTGAAGCGGCCGGACAACAGCTGCTCTACATCCGCTTCATGCCCGACTGGGAGTCGCCGTTGGTAGGCAACGAAGCCGAAGCCGACGGTCTGGCTATTACCGATGTGTTCGTCCTTGCAGACAAAGACATCATCAATGACGACACCGCCCCCAAGCTCGTATCAACCCTTCCGGAGAACGATGCGGAAGGAGTTACGGCCAACGGCTCGGTAATCCTGACGTTCGACGAGAAGGTTCAGGCCGCAGGCGGCGGCAAGGCGACGCTCGGCGGAGAAGAAATCGAACCGACGGTGAGCGGCAAGACCGTGGTGTACAGATACAGCGGACTTGACTATTCAACCCAATACACCTTCACACTGCCTGCCGGAGCCATCGAGGACCGCAGCGGAAACGCCTTTGAGGGCGTGGAAATAACGTTCCGCACGATGGACAGGCAGCAGCCCGAAGCGCGCGTATATGACGCCGTAGTGGCGCAAGACGGCACGGGAGACTACACCACCGTGCAGGCAGCCATCGACGCGGCACCGGCTGATAGGATATCTCCCTGGCTCATATTCATCAAGGCCGGGACATACAAAGAGCATGTTGACATACCCGAAAACAAGCCCTATCTCCACTTCATAGGCCAGGGAAAGGACGTAGTTGAGATTACCGACGACAAGCTGTGCGGCGGCGACAACGCCCTGCATGTGGACTTGGGCGCAACGTTCGTGGCAAGGTCAAGCGACCTGTATTTCGAGGGAATAAGCTTCGTCAACTCGTATGGCGTAGAGCAGAACGCCGGCCCGCAGGCCCTCGCCCTCAACACGAAGAACGACCGCGTGGTGTTCAAAGACTGCGGAATGTACAGCTATCAGGACACGTGGATTACCCCGAGCCTCTCCAACTGCCGCGGATACGTGAAAAACTGCTTTATCGAAGGCGCGGTGGACTTCATCTACAACAACGGCGACTACTTCTTCGACGAATGCACGCTGAACATCGTCCGCAAGGAGGGAGGCTACATCGTGGCTCCCAGCCACGACGCAAACTCGAAATGGGGCTACGTGTTCATGAACAACACCATCACCGCCCCGGGCGTCCCCTCGGAAACTTCGGTATGGCTCGGACGCCCATGGCACAACCAGCCTAAGACCGTTTTCATCAACACCACGGCTGAAGTAACCATACCGGCTACAGGCTGGTACGAGACGATGGGCGGCATACCGGCTGTCTTCGCGGAGTACAACACGATGGACAAAGACGGCAACCCCGTTGACCTTACCCACCGCAACACGTACTACTGGTACACCGACGACAACGGACAGAAGGTGGAAGGCCACGCAAAGGCCGTGCTCACAGCCGAGGAAGCAGCCGAATATACCATAAAGAACGTGCTGCGCGGCACTGACAACTGGCAGCCGGAGATTATCACCGAAGCCTGCGGCACACCGCAGCCGACTGTCAACAAGGCCGAGGGCACGATTGAATGGGAGTCCGTTCCTTACGCCATCTGCTACGTAATAACCAAGGACGGCAAGGTGGAAGGCTTCACGACAGACACCTACTGCACATACGAGGAAGGCTCTGAGTACGCCATACAGGCCGCAAACGAGTACGGCGGATTAGGCACAAAGGCCATCGTCGACGGCACACCGAGCGGCATAGAGACCGTTGAAACGGAAGGAGAACTGACCCTGACGGGCATCTACTCCGTTGACGGAACGAAGCGAAGCTCGATGCAGAAAGGCCTGAACATACTGACATACACCACCGCCGACGGCAAGACCGTTGTGCGCAAGGTGATGAAATAACACCCTGACAGGCAACGCAACGCCGCCTGCTTGCAGCGCGAATGCAAACGCTTGATTATCAACGGTTTGCATACAGCCTTGCAAAAGGCCGTCTTTCGCCCTGCGTTTTGCCGTGTTTTACAACCTAAAAGGCCACCTTTTGCAATGCAAAAGGTGGCCTTTTGTAAACATGGTTGTGTACAACGACCGCGCTAACGGCAAAAAGCGGCCATTTCACCGCTCGCGGAACGCCTTGGCGACGGCTGCAAGCTCGTCGTACCACTCACGCCCGAAGCGGCGCACGAGCGGTTCTTCAAGGAACTCGTAGACGTACAGGCCAAGCTCCTCGCCCTTCTTCCGTGCCGCCGCGCAGACGCTCCAGCGGTGGTAGTTGAGGGCCGTCAGACCGTTGGAAAGGCGTTTTTCGCGTATCGGGTAGAGGGCGCAGCTGATGGGTTTGCAGAACCCGGAGCGGCCTTCACGGAAGGCTTTTTCGAGCAGGCAGAGGCAAAGGCCGTTCTCGTGGCAGGTAAACACGCAGTCGCGACCGTCCACAATGCTCGTCACAAGGTCGCCGTCGGCATCGTTGTAGGCCACGCCCTGACGGTCGACCACAGCCTGCGCACCGGCCGACATCTGCGGCCACACCTCGTCAAGAGAGACTTCAATTTCGCCGATTTCATCGAGACTGACAGGCGCTCCGGCCTCACCCTCGACGCAACACGCACCCTTGCACGCATCAAGGTCGCAGCAAAAGCGCTCCGTTATTATGTCGGACGACAGGAGAACGTCGCCCACTTGAAGGATAGAACTTTGGTAATTCATAATTCACATTTGGACAATTCATAATTCACAATTCATAGTTCATAATTCGGCTGACGCCGTTGTAAACATCCGGTTATCATTAATGACAATGGCGTATGCCCAATTATGAACTATGAATTGTGAATTATGAATTAAAAAATCTACCATTTTATCGGCTCTATGCCGTACTTTTCAAGATACTGGTTGGCAAGACTGAAATGATGGTTGCCGAAGAAACCGCGGTAGGCCGACAGCGGAGAGGGATGGGCCGAGCGCAGGACGAGATGGCGCGAGGTGTCGATAAGCGGTGCCTTGCCTTGCGCATAGCTGCCCCAGAGGATGAACACCACGTGCTCGAGGCCTGCCGACACTGCGCTGATTGCGGCGTCGGTAAACTCCTCCCAGCCGTGACGCTGATGGCTTCCGGCGGCATGTTCGCGCACGGTCAGCGTGGCGTTGAGCATCAGTACGCCCTGCTCCGCCCACCGGGTGAGGTTTCCGCTCTGCGGAATTGGCGCCCCGGTGTCATCGTGTATCTCCTTGAATATGTTGGCAAGAGACGGCGGAAAGGGCACTCCATCGTTCACAGAGAAGCACAGCCCGTGAGCCTGCCCCGGCTCATGGTAGGGGTCCTGGCCGAGCAGGACAACCTTCACGCGGTCGAACGGGCACAGGTTGAAGGCGTTGAAGATGAGCCGCCCCGGCGGATAACACATGCCCCGGCGGTACTCGTCGTGTACGAAGGCCGCCAAAGCGGCGAAATAAGGCTTGTCGAACTCCGCTCCGATGCGGCTTTTCCAGCTTTCGTCAATCTTTACGTCCATTATCCGTCAGTTTTTTAACAATATGCAAAAATACTCCTTTTTCTTGTAAATGCAAAGGCAAATGGCAATGCAACCAATTTCTTTTGACAAACTTTTTCTTTTCTGGATGCCGCGTCGGAGCGCGGCATGACAATTACCGAGAGCCTCATTTGCAACAAAATAAAAACAGGTAATCAAGCACCCTCCCTTCGGGAGGGCTGGGGTGGTTTTTTCATTTACGGTCTTTCACATTGCAAAAGACCGTCAAACGCAAGGCAAAAGGCCGTGTTTCGCAATGCGAAACACGGCCTTTTGCAATTCACTGGATGTCAAGCGGTTACGCCTTCTGTTGCGTATCGTCACGCAGGTTGTCGATAAACAGGAGCAGACGGTTGGTTATGTTGACATCGCTCACGCCGCTGTCGAAGTCGAGCGAGAGTATGTTCATGTCGGGGAAAAACGCCTTAATCTTCTTCTCTATGCCCTTGGAGACGATGTGGTTGGCTATGCAACCGAACGGCTGCAGGCTGACAACGCTGCGCACTCCCTGCCTTGCGCACGACATGATTTCGGCCGGAAGCAGCCAGCCTTCACCGAACTGGGCGCTCAGAGTGATTACCTTGCGCGCCTCGTCGGCCTCGGCAAAGATGTCGTTGAACGGCGTGAAATGGCGGAAAGCGGATGCGGACTTGTTCACACGGTCGATGTGCTTGCGGATATATTTGTACATTATGCCGTAGATGAAGCTGGCAACGGTCTTGCGGCTGATGTGCTCCTGCTCGTCAACGCGCTTGTTGACAAAGCTCTGCATGAAGAAGTCGAGCAGCAGCGGAGGCACTATCTCAACGCCCTGGGATATGAGCCAGTCGGTCACGTTCTTCTGGGCGAAGGGGTTGAACTTGAGGAATATCTCGCCCACCACGCACACCTTGGGGCACACGCGGTCGGAACATGCGTTGTCAAACTCCACCGCCGCCATGCCGAGATAGCTCAACAGGTCGTCGTGGCGGCCCTCAAGTATGAGGCTCTCACCGGCCTGAAGGTACAAGTCGCGCAGCCTTGCGGCCTGTCCCGGCTTCTTTTCGCGCACCACGGTGGCGTAATAGAACTTGGCAATGCAGTCGCTGTAAAGCACGGAATACAGCGCGATGGGCAGCAGTTTCAGCCAGTTGACGCGGAAACCCGACTGCTTGTTGCCGATGGAACCGCCGAAAGTGAACGCCACTACGGGCACTGAGCCGTAACCGGCATCGACCAGCGCCTTCTTAATCAGCGCGACATAGCTGCTCGCGCGGCACTGTCCGCCGGTCTGGGTCATGGCCACTGCGGTAGTGGCAGGATCGTACTTTCCGCTCTCGAACGCCTTTATTATGTCGCCGACGATGAGCGTCGCCGGGTAGCATACTTCGTTGTTGGCGAACTTCAAGCCCCATTCGCACGACTCGGTGTCGCTCAACGGCAGGTTCTCAACGTCGTATCCGGCCACCTTCATGATGGCGGGGATGAGCGGAGAGATGAACGGTGTGAAGTAAGGAACAAGTATCTTGCGGCCCCGGCAGGCGCTGTCAAACTCGGGAGTAGTCACAAACCGGCCCTCTTCCCTGCCGCGTTTTCCGCCGTCGCCGGCGAGTTTCAGGCTCTCCATAAGCGAGCGTACACGCAGCTTCATCGAGCCTATGTTGTTTATGTCGTCGAGCTTCAGCAGGGTAAGAGCCTTGCCGTGGCGCATCAGCATGTCGCGTATCTCGTCGGTGAGGAAAGCGTCCGGTCCGCAGCCGAACGACGTCATCTCGACAAACTCGACGCCATCCTGCCCGGCACACCACTTCGCCGCCTCCATGATTCGGTTGGGATAAGCCCACTGGGGCAGGTAATGCGCATCGTTGATGACGCTTTTCCGTCCCCTTACAATGTCGTCGGTGAGCACGTAAACGCCCATGTCAGCCAGCATGTCCGACACACCGTGCTGTATCAGCATGTCGGCATGGTAAGGCCTTCCGGCAAGGAGTATAGCCATCGCTCCTTTCTCCCTGGCTTTCCGCAGGATGTAGGCGTTGTATCCGGCAATGTCCTTTACGTATGCGTCTTGAGCGTTGCAGGCACGGCTGAAGGCGCGGCTTGCGGTGTTGTCGTCAATCCCAAGCGTGGCAAGATATGCGCAACACTGTTTGAAAAGCAGCTTTTTGTCCTTGAAACTGATGGTAGGCGAGTCGATGGGTACTCCCCCGCCCTGCACTCCTTTGACAACTTCGGCATAGCCGGTGACAATCGGACAGTTGTAGCTGTTCTGTCCGCCGTCCTGCCGTTCATAAACAACGAACGGCATGAAGATGCGGTCAACGCGGCTGTCGATGAGGTCTTGCACATGGCTGTGCACCAACTTGGCCGGGAAACAGATGTTGTCAGACATCACCATGCACGCACTTTGCTCGTAGCTTGCGAACTCGGAGCGCGACGAAAGGCACACTCCTATCCCGCAATTGGTGAACAGCGTGTGCCAGAAAGGATAGTCCTCGTACATGTTAAGGCAACGGGGAATGCCTATGGTAACGACCGGTGTGCCCTTTACAGGCTCGCGGTCGAAGAGCAGGCTGTTTTTCTTTTCGTAGGCGTTCATGCCCTTTTCCGCCTTGTCTCCGCCTCCGTTGGCAAACACCCGTTCGCAACGGTTGCCCGAAAAGTAGTCCTGTCCGTTGTCAAAACGGTAGCGCACAACGAGACACTGGTTGTCGCAGCCCTTGCAATGGAGCGTCCGCGAGGTGTAGCCGGCCTTCGCCAGCATGTCGTCAAGCCTCACTCCGCTGCGGCTGTAACGCTTGGCGTAGAGGGCGCAGCCGTATGCTCCCATCAGCTCGGGCATGTCGCAACGCGCCACTTCAACGCCCGACAGCAGCTCCAAGGCGCGCACCACGGCGTCGTTACGCATCGTTCCGCCCTGCACCACGATATGTTTGCCAAGCTGGGACACGTCCCTTAGCTTGAGCACTTTGTACAGACAGTTCTTCACAACGGAGTAAGCCAGGCCGGCGGCGATGTCGGCCACGGTGGCGCCTTCACGCAAAGCCTGCTTCACTTTCGAGTTCATGAACACCGTGCAGCGTGTTCCCAAGTCGCACGGAGCCTCCGCACGGCATGCCAACGAGGCGAACTCGGCGGCCGTATAGCCCAAGGTCTTGGCGAAAGTCTCGATGAACGAGCCGCAGCCCGACGAGCAGGCTTCGTTTATTTCGATGCGGTCGATAACGCCGTTGGCCACGAACATGGCCTTCATGTCCTGTCCGCCGATGTCGAGGATGAACGAAACGTCGGGGTCGAGGCTGTGCGCCGCCATGTAATGCGCTATCGTCTCGACGATGCCACCGTCAAGTTTGAAGGCGGCCTTGACAAGGTCTTCGCCGTAGCCTGTGGAGCAACTGCCCTTCACATAAAGCGTAGCGCCGACGCGGAGGCACTCCTCCTGAAGTTTCAGAAGCCCCTCCTCGACCGCCTTCACGGGGTTTCCCTTGTTGGCGGTGTAATATGAATAGAGCACACGCGACGACGTGTCGGTAACCACAACCTTAGTGGTGGTTGAGCCGGAGTCGATGCCTATGTACACATCCTGCACCCCTTTGCCCAGCCGGGCGGCCTCAACCTTGTGGCGCGACATGCGTCCGAGCCACGCCGAATAATCCCCTTCGCCGCCGAACACAGGCTTCAGGGCGTTGTCGTTGCGGCCTTTGCCTGTGCCGGAAGCGGCTATTGCTTCGATGAAACCGGGCAAATTGCGCGGTTGTTCGCCGTCGTCAACGGAAAGAGCCGCGCCCAATGCCGGCAACAATGCGCCATTTTCAGGCAGTATTATGTCATCGTCAGAGAGCGAAAGATAGTCCTTGAATGCCTTGCGCAGCGCCGGAAGGAACGTCAGCGGACCGCCGCACATCAGCACGGGCGGCTTGATTTCGCAGCCGTGGGCCAGCGTAACGACGGTCTGCACGGCAACGGCGTGCAGTATGGAGGCGGCGATGTCGGCCTTGCTTACGTTCTTTGCGATGAGGTTCTGTATGTCAGTCTTGCAGAAAACGCCGCACCGCGACGCTATGGGATAAGTGCGTTCAGCCTGCATGGCGAGCCTTCCAAGCTCGTCAACACCCACGTCGAGGAGCACCGCCATCTGGTCGATGAACGCCCCGGTGCCGCCTGCACAGTTGCCGTTCATGCGCAGGTCGGAAGCCCGTCCGTCACGGAAGAACACCACCTTGGCGTCCTCTCCGCCTATGTCGATTAGCGAAACGGACTCCGGATGGTATTGCTGTACGGCCTTGGTGGCGGCCACCACTTCCTGGACGAACGGCAGGGAGCACTTCTCGGCGAAGCCCATGCCCACCGAGCCGGTAAGCCTTACGCAGGCGTCAGCCGGGCCGCAGGCCGCCTGCAGCTCGCCAAGCATTCGCACAACCACATCGCGTGCGTTGGCGTTGTGCCGCCCGTAACGGGTAAAAAGCACTTCGCCCGTATCACCGACGGCGGCCACCTTGACCGTTGTTGAGCCTATGTCGATACCTATTTTTATCATTCCTGCAATAAAAATTTCTTCTCATCAAGGTGCAAAGTTACAAAAATGTGTCTGTTACAGGTAATCTTATACCGAGAAAAAATGTCCTAAAACACACATTAAGCACGATAAAAAAGCACGTCCGCCACGGTTTTCACAACCTTGGCGGACGTACAGAATGTCCTTTATCGGGTATATGCGGCGGTAAAAGTCCGGCTGAAACCGTATAACCTTATAACCGCATAACCTTAAAACCTTATCAGATATTGTCCTCGATGAGGTTCTCGCCGGTCATATCGGCAGGCTGCTCAAGCCCCATGATGTGGAGTATTGAGGGAGCCACGTCGGCCAGGCGTCCGTTCTTCACCGTCGCGCTGTTGTTGTCGGTGACGTAGATGAAGGGCACGGGGTTGAGCGAGTGCGCCGTGTTGGGCGTGCCGTCGGCGTTGATGGCGTTGTCGGCGTTGCCGTGGTCGGCTATGATTATGGCCTCGTAGCCGTTAGCCTTGGCGGCCTCAATCACGTCGTGTACGCAGTGGTCAACGGCCCATACGGCCTTGGCGATGGCGTGGTAAACGCCGGTGTGGCCCACCATGTCGCCGTTGGCGAAGTTAACCACGATGAAGTCGTACTCCTGCGTGTTGATTGCTCCCACGAGCTTGTCTTTCACCTCGTATGCGCTCATTTCGGGCTTCAGGTCGTATGTGGCAACCTTGGGCGACGGAACGAGTATGCGATCCTCGCCTTCGTAGGGAGCTTCGCGGCCTCCGTTGAAGAAGAACGTCACGTGGGCGTACTTCTCCGTCTCCGCCGTGTGCAGCTGTTTCTTGCCCTGCTTGCTGAGGTATTCGCCGAGAGTGTCCTCCACGTTCTCCTTGGGGAAGAGGATGTGGACGCCCTGGAACGATGCGTCATACGGCGTCATGCAGTAATACTGCAGGTCTTTTATGGTGTGCATGCCTTCCTCCGGCATGTCCTGCTGGGTCAACACCTGCGTAAGTTCCTTTGCGCGGTCGTTGCGGAAGTTGATGAATATCACCACGTCGCCCTCCTGGATGGTGCCGTCAACGGTGGAGTTGTTGATTGGCTTCACAAATTCGTCGGTCACGCCGTCGGCATAGCTCTCTTCCATTGCGCGCACCATGTCGTCGGCCTGCTTGCCCTTGCCCTCTACGAGCAGGTCGTAAGCCTCCTTCACGCGCGCCCAGCGCTTGTCGCGGTCCATGGCGTAGAAGCGGCCGATGATGCTCGCCACGTGTGCGCCGTTCTGCTTGCAAACGTCCTCAAGCTGGCGGATAAAGCCCGCGCCGCTCTTCGGGTCGGTGTCGCGTCCGTCCATGAAGCAGTGTACGTAAACGTCTTTCAGACCGTACTCCTTGCCTATCTCTACAAGCTTGAACAGGTGGTCGAGTGACGAGTGTACGCCGCCGTCGGAAGTAAGTCCCATGAGGTGGAGCTTCTTGCCCGTCTTCTGCGCGTAGCTGTATGCGTTGACTATTTCGGGGTTCTTCAATATTGAGCCGTCCTTGCAGGCGCGGTTGATTTTCACGAGGTCCTGATAAACAATGCGTCCTGCGCCGATATTGAGGTGTCCCACCTCCGAGTTGCCCATCTGTCCGTCAGGCAGACCTACGTCTTCGCCCGAAGCCTGCAGCTGAGAATGAGGGCTTACGGCGTTAAGATAATCAAGATAAGGAGTAGGCGTGTTGAAGATTACGTCGCCTTCACCGTGCTTTCCGATACCCCATCCGTCGAGTATCATCAATAATGCTTTCTTTGCCATAATCTGTAAAAACTTAAAAAACTGATGCAAAGTTAGTGCAAGCCGAGAGAAATACAAAATAAATGGGAGAGAAACGACCAAAAAAAAATCATCAAAACAAAGCAACCTACGACCCACCCCAGCCCTCCCGAAGGGAGGGAGCTTGATTACCGTTGCCAATTGTATTCGACACATATTAGCAAAAGCCGGTTAAGCTCCCTCCCTTCGGGAGGGCTGGGGTGGGTCTTTAATTGAATTGAGAGTTGAGAATTGTGAATGGAGAATTAACGTGAGTTCGGTATAATGATAATGTGGTAATAACCCTATTTCAAGCGGTCGGTTGGTAACTGTCATTCCGCGCTCCGACGCGGAATCCAGTGACATCTACCAGATTTTTATTATGCTTTTTGTACTGGATTCCGCGTCGGAGCGCGGAATGACAGTTACCAACCGACCATTTGAAATACAAAACAATACAACTTTTTTCATTTCATGGGACGATAACCTTATACCGAACTAACGTGAGAATTATGATTACCTTTGAGGTTGCTTGTTAGCGAAGGTAATCATAATTCTCCATTCACAATTCTCAACTCTCAATTCAAAACACGGCAAATTGGATGGTAAAAGGCCATCTATTGCACGCTAAAAGGCCACCTTTCGCACTGCGAAAGGTGGCCTTTTGGTAACTCGTTGGCAATCAGCCGGTTGCCAACTGTAAAATTACTGCCTGCTTTATCAGTCCTATCGGCCTGATAGCCCTATTCATCAATAGGGTGAATAGGCCAAATAAGCCTGATAAGACCAATACCCACAGCCGGCAAAAGCATACCAAGCTCCCTCCTTTCGGGAGGGTTGGGGTGGGTTCTCCCTCTGCTTGGGGTGGCTCGTGGGTTGCTGCTTGGTGGCTCGTGGGTTATTGTCTTGAGCCTTTACTTCGCGTTAATCTCCTTCAGCAGGCGGTCGGCGTGGCCCCACTTGTCCATCATGTAGAGCACGTAACGTATGTCAACGCCGATGCAGCGGGCGAGGTTCTTCTCGAAGTAGATGTCGCTCGAGAGGCTGTCCCAATTGCCGTCGAAGGCCAGGCCGATAAGCTCGCCCTTGCCGTTGAACATCGGCGAACCGCTGTTGCCGCCCGTTATGTCGTTGTTTGTCAGGAAGCAGAGCTGCATCTTGCCCGTTGTCTTGTCCTGGTATTTGCCGAAGTCGGTTGCCGAAAGCAGCTCGTGCATTATCGGCTCGGCAAAATAGTCGGGCATGTTGTCGCCGTGCTTCATCTTCTCCACGATGCTCTCGGCCGTGGTGTAATAGCCCGAGGGCGAGCCGTTCATGGTGAAGCCGCCCACACGTCCGTAGCTGAGGCGCATCGTCATGTTGGCGTCGCTGTAGTGAGGCAGGTCCTGCTCCATCTGAAGACGTGCCGCACAGAGGTAACGCTCCTGGACGTCGATGGAATCAGATGTTTTCGCCAGTGCCTCGCGCTGCTCGCCAAGATACTCCTGAAGGCTCATGCCCAGCTGCACGCCAAGGTCTTCGTTAAAGCTCTTTTTGTTGAAATAAAGCTTCTTGCCGTTCTTCATCAGCACCGACTTCTTGTACAGATAGTTGACGTAAGCCGTATAGTCGCCGCCGAACTTCTCGTCAACCGTCTTGTAGAACGACGGCAGGTATTCGGGAGTTACATGCTCGCGGTAGTTCTTCATAAGCGCCGCAAGCACCTCCTTGTCAAGCGCCTCGTCCCACGTGTCGCTGTTGTCCTCGAACTCTATGTACTGCTTTTCGGGCTTCCCTTCAGGCCCTTTCACCTCCATGCCGTTGCCGGCCTTGAGGGCACGGGTAACGAGTTCGCTCGTTCCGCGGAACGTCTCGCTCCAATAATAGAACGCGCGCATACGCTCGAAACGGTCGCCGTAATACTTTGCAAGGCGGTCGAAGTCAAGCTGTCCCTTGAGATACCCTGTAGTGTTCTGCCAGTGGCGCAGGCGCAGCTCGTAAGCCTGCTTCTGCTCGATGATGCCGATGGAATCGATACATTTGTTCATTCCCATCGAGTTCTTCCAGTAGTTTGCGCTCTGTGCGAACTTGGAGTCGTACTTGATGCGCACGGCCTCGTCGGCGCGCATGTGGCGCTGCATTATCTCCTGCTTCAGCCCGCGCACCTGCACACGTGTGGCATTGCCCGCGTCGCGCATCTCCCTGATGCCGTAAGACGAGAGGTAACGCTCCGTGCTTCCGGGATAACCGATTGTCATGGCGAAGTCGCCGTCCTTGTATCCCTGCAGCGATACGGGCGCCCACTTCGACGGACGGTAGGGCACGTTGTTCTCCGAGTACTCCGCCGGGCCATTAGTCGCCGGGTCAGCGTATATGCGGAACACGCTGAAGTCACACGTCTGGCGCGGCCACATCCAGTTGTCGGTCTCGCCGCCGAACTTGCCCATAGACTTAGGTACGGTGAAGACGAGGCGCACGTCGGGGAAAAGCCTGTACGTAGTGGCGAAATACTGGTTGCCCTCATAGTACGGGTCAATCTCCACGTGGAGCGTCTTCTCGATTTTCTTCACCGAGTCAGTCATCAGCGTTGCTATCGAATCAATCAGCTCCGACTGCTTCTCGTAAGGCATGCTGTGTATGCCCAGCGCCTCGAGACGCGCCGTAACGTCCTGCTGTTCAACCATGAAGCTGACAAAAAGGTTCTCGTTAGGCAGCTCGTCCTTGTAGTCCTTGGCATAGAAACCGTCCTTCATGTAGTCGTGTTCCACGGTCGAATGGCTGCGGATAGCCTCGAAACCGCAGTGGTGGTTGGTAAACACGAGGCCGTCGGGCGACACTACCACGCCCGAGCAGAAGCCTCCGAACAGCACCACCGAGCCTTTCACCGCGTCGTCGGCAGAGTAAAGGCTCTCGTAAGGAAGGCTGTATCCGTAAGCCTTCATCTGGTCATAAACCGCCTGGGGCAGGTTGTACAAGGTCCACATTCCCTCGTCGGCCTTCACCGGCAAAAGGGTAAGCAGGCCGAGAATCAATAAAGATAACTTTTTCATTGTGTATTGTTTTTAGATGGTTATACGGTCTTAAGGTTATACAGTTATGCGGTTTTGGGGTTATGAAGTCGTTTTTTCAGGTTATGAGGTCTTACGGTTTTGAGGTTATGCGGTGTGCATCAACGCCTTTCCTACCTTCTCACCCTCTCACTTTCTCACCCTTTTCATGATTTGCCCAAGCGGAAAGTCGAGCTTGACTATCATCGCGGCGAAGAGCGCAAGCAGCACCGTGTTCGCCCCGATGGCCGCCCACGACGGCATGGAAGCGTTCGCCCAGCGCATCAATACGCAGAGAACCGCAGCCACGACGACGTACCGCGCGATTGCGGACAGCGGGTAATTGATTTTGTAGTGACGCTGTCCTACGAAGTAAGAGAGCAGCATCGACGTGGCGTAACCGGCAAATCCGGCCCACGCACATGCCATATAGCCGTAGCGCGGCACAAAGATTACATTGACGGCGATGAGCACCAGGCAGCCGGCTCCCGAGAACCAGGCGCCCCAGATGGTCTTGTCGATGAGCTTGTACCAGAACGACAGGTTGAAGTAAACGCCCATCATGATTTCCGCCGCCATGACTATCGGCACTACATCGAGTCCTTCCCAGTAGTCACGCCCTATGAGATGCTTCAGTATGTCCATGTAACCTATCACCGCAAGGAAGGCCAGCAGGGTGAAGATGACAAAGAATTTCATCGCCTTGGCGTAAGTGTCGCGGTTGTCCTTGTCCTTCGACTTGCCGAAGACAAACGGCTCGTAAGCGTAGCGGAAGGCCTGCGTTATCATGGCCATAATCATCGCTATCTTGCTGGCCGCACCGTAAATGCCGAGCTGCGCGTGTGCGTCGGCACCTTTATATATATAAGGAAAGAGGATTTTGTCTGCCGTCTGGTTCAATATCCCGGCAATGCCGAGCACCAAAATCGGCCACGAATAGCCGAGCATACGGCGCAGAAGGGCGCGGTCGAAGACGTAACGGAAGCCCGTAAGTTCCTTCAACAGCAGGAGCATCAGCATGCCGGAGCAGAACAGGTTGATGTAGAACGCATAGCCTACGCCCACCTCCGGCGAATAAATATTGCCCACAACGCCCTCTCCTCCCGTGCTTTCGTACCACGCAGGAAGCACGAGGAAGAACACAAGGTTTAGCGCGATGGACATTATTATGTTGGCAAGTTTCAAGACGGCGAACTTCACCGGTCTCTTCTTATACCGCAGATAGGCGAACGGTATGCACTGGAACGCATCCAAGGCCACCGTCACCGCCATCACCCATATATACGAAGGATGGTCGGCATAGCCCATGGCCGCCGATATGGGCGAAATGAGCGTGAACACAAGCACTACGAACACGAGCGACGTGAAGCCTACCGACACAAGCGTGGTGGAGTAAACTTTCTGCGGGTCTTCGCCCTCCTTGTTGGCGAAGCGGAAGAAAGTAGTCTCCATTCCATACGTCAATATGACAAGCAACAGCGCCGTATAAGCATACACGTTGGTAATAACGCCGTAGCCGCCGCTTGCCGCCGACAGCGTAGCCGTGTACAAAGGCACGAGCAGGTAATTGAGAAACCTGCCCACGATGCTGCTCAAACCGTAGATTGCAGTGTCTTTAGCCAAAGAGGATAAACTTGCCATAATATATTATCCTTTATTTTTTTAACGCGGCTACCATTCTTGTAGGGACATAATTCATTATGTCCGAACGTTCTGGAAAGAACGTATCCTATCATCCTCAAGAACATACTCATACGCCCCTTCGTGGCGTTCGGACATAATGAATTATGTCCCTACAAAAACTGATTGCCGTTACTTTTCCATATTTTTATCGTATTTTATTTATTTCAATGTATATTTCGTCAGTATTGGCAGCATGATATTCATTCATCTTGTCATAAATCCAACGTTCCGGATTGACTGTAACGTAATTGTTTACAAAGTCAAACATACGTTGGTTTCTTATTATAACATCGTAAAAAGAACGCTGCCATAGCCTCATGTCAAAAGCCGCCCATCCTTTTGCCTCAATTCCCTTGCGATATTGACGCGAAGTTATGGCCTTGAATTGCCGCATCACCTCGGATATATTCTGATTATTCCCGTTAATCAATATGGCATGTACATGATTGGGCATCACCACACTATTTGATATATCAAGGCCGCTGAAACGCTCAGTAAGACTTCCCATGCAACTCTCAACCATGCGTCCGGCAGCATTCAGATGCAGCCTGTCTCCTTGAACTTTACCAAACAATTCGCGCCTTCCTTCGGTCACAACCGTAATAAAATAACATCCGGCATCAGAGTAATCATATCCCTTTATCCGCAAGTTTTTATGGTTTGGCAATATATCCATACGTTAAAAGAACAAATAACACACCGCTATCGCCGCCGCTACTCCTGCCAAATCGGCCAGCAGGCCGCAGGCTACGGCGTGCCGGGTGTAGCGTACGCCGACGCTGCCGAAGTACACCGCGAGGATGTAGAACGTCGTGTCGGTGGAGCCTTGGAAGATGCAGCTGAGGCGGCCGACGAACGAGTCGGCGCCGTATGTGGCCATCGCGTCCACCATCATGCCGCGCGCGCCGCTGCCCGAGAGGGGCTTCATCAGAGCCGTTGGCAGTGCGCCGACGAACGAGGTGTCGCCGCCGCAGGCCTCAACCACCCACGCTATGCCGCCAACCACGGCGTCCATCGCGCCCGAAGCGCGGAAAACGCCGATTCCAACGAGGATTGCCACTAAGTAAGGTATTATGCGCACGGCGGTCGTGAAGCCGTCTTTTGCGCCGTCGATGAAGGCATCATATACGTTCACACGCTTCCTCATGCCTGCTATTATGAAGCCCACGATGACGCACATCAGCAGTATGTTGGCCGCCAAGGTGCTCACAACGTTCATCCGTTCCTTGTCCATCGAGCCGAACAGCCATATCACCGCCGCGACGGCAAGGCTCATTCCGCCGAGCGTCAGCAGCATCGTGCGGTTCAGCAGGTTGATGCGCTGGTACAGGCTGGTGACTATCACGCCCGCCAGGGTTGAGAAGAACGTGGCTATCAGTATGGGAATGAACACGTCAGTCGGCTGCGCCGCGCCCATCTGCGCGCGGTAGACGAGTATCGACACGGGTATTATCGTCAGTCCCGACGTGTTCAGCACGAGGAACATTATCATCGGGTTGGTGGCCGTGTCCTTCTTGGTATTGAGGCTTTGCAGCTGCTCCATCGCCTTGAGACCCATCGGAGTGGCGGCGTTGTCAAGACCGAGCATGTTGGCCGCGATGTTCATGAAGATGGAGCCTGTGGCCGGATGGCCCTTCGGTATGTCTGGAAACAGCTTGGTGAACACGGGGCTTAGCACCCTTGCCAAGGCGTTGACAACGCCTCCGCGCTCGCCAATCTTCATCACGCCGAGCCACAGCGACAGCACGCCCGTCAGCCCGAGGGAAATCTCGAAGGCCGTCTTGGCCGACGAGAACGTGGAGTTCATCATGGCCGGAAACACCTCGGTGTCGCCCATGAAGAGCAGCCTCGCCAGTCCTACTACGAACGCGATGAGGAAAAACGCTATCCAAATATAGTTCAATACCATACAATTTGCAAAGATAGTGCAAGCCGAGCGAAATGCAAAATAAATGGGAGTGAAAATGAAAGACCCACCCCAGCCCTCCCCAAGGGAGGGAGCTTAGAATGCTTTTTTATTTGGCTTATCTGGCCTATCAGCCCTATTAGCCCTATCAAAGGATAAAGTTTATCTGGCCTATTAGCCCCATCAGCCCTATCAAATAATAGGACTTATAGGCCAGATAAGGCCAATAGATTTGGCAGCTGGCTATCGCCAGCTTTCCAAAACACCGTCAATTGCCTTCCAAAAGGCCACCTTTCAGCGTGCAATATGCCATCTTTTGCAATGCAAAAGGCCACGTTTTGCATTGTAAATATTTTTCTGCTATTTTCAAACAAAATGTAATTTATACCATGCTTTTTCTCCTCCTTTTTACAGAATAGCCGCGCAACAGAAACAAAAATAAAATCCGTTTCACCCCGTTTTTATTTTGCATTTCGCCCGTCTTGCACTACCTTTGCACTTAACAAACCGAAATATACCTACAAAAAATGAACATTATGCCAGGCAAAGACAAACAGTTTGAACGGAAAACCGTCGCCGAAGCGCTGGCAGGCGGACGCATCCTGATGCTCGACGGGGCAACGGGCACCATGCTGCAAAAGCTCGGTCTCGGCGAAAGCGACTTCCGCTCGGGCGTCCTCGCAGGATGCGCCAAAGAGCTGAAGGGCGACAACGAGTGCCTCAACCTAACCCGGCCTGACATCGTCCGCAGCCTGCACACCGCCTACATTGCCGCCGGAGCGGACATAATCGAGACCAATACGTTCGGCGCGAACCGCATTGCGCAGGAGGAATACGGCTGCGCCGCGTTCGCCTACGACATGGCTTTCAACGGCGCGAGGCTCGCACGCGAGGCGGCAGACGAGTCCATGCGGGACGGCTGCGGCAGGCAGATATTCGTCGCCGGGAGCATAGGGCCTACGTCAAAGTCGCTATCGCTGTCGCCAAGCATCGACGACCCGTCGCTCCGCGCGGTGACGTTCGACGGCATGGCGGAGGCTTACGGCGAGCAGATACGCGGACTAATCGAGGGCGGCGCAGACCTTCTGCTGCTTGAAACGTGCTTCGACGCGCTCAACGCCAAGGCCGCCCTGTACGCCCTCGAGCGGCTTCTTGACGACAAGACGATATTCAGCCGGCCCGACATTGCGGCGCGACTGACCGCCGACGGGCATTTTCCCGTCATAGTGTCGGTGTCGGTGAGCGACCGCAGCGGCCGCACCCTGACCGGCCAGACGCTCGAAGCGTTCTACACGTCGGTGAGCCATTATCCGCTCACGGCGTTCGGACTGAACTGCTCTCTCGGTGCCGACGAGATGTATCCGCTCGTCAAGGAAGTGGCCGGTTTTGCCCGTTGCCCCGTCAGCTGCCACCCTAACGCCGGTCTGCCCGACGGCATGGGAAACTATAATGAAACGCCCGATGAAATGGCGGAAAACATGAGGCGCATGGCCGCCGACGGCCTTATTGACATCGCCGGAGGCTGTTGCGGCACCACGCCCGAATACATCCGCGCAATGGCCGACGCCGTAAAGGACTGCCGTCCGCGCCACGCCGCCATGCAAGGCAGTGCCGACAGCCGCCCAGTCCTTACCGTCAGCGGACTTGAAACGGTAAGCATCGACCTGGCGACGCGCAACTTCACTAACGTGGGCGAACGTACCAACGTGGCCGGTTCGCGCAAATTCGCGCGGCTGATAGCCGCCGGCGACTATGCCGAAGCACTGCGCGTGGCCGCCGGACAGATTGAGAACGGTGCCGACATCATCGACATCAACATGGACGATGCCATGCTCAACAGCACCGATGAAATGGGCAAATTCCTGCGATACATATCCAATGACCCGGCCGTTGCACGCGCCGCGCTCATGATTGACTCGTCACACTGGGACACAATCGTCACCGGACTGAAGAACGCTCAGGGCAAGTGCATCGTCAACTCCATAAGCCTCAAGGAGGGAGAGGACGCCTTCCTGGCCAAAGCCAAGGAGATAAGGCGGCTCGGGGCGGCAATGGTTGTCATGGCGTTCGACGAGGAAGGGCAGGCAACCACATTCCAGCGGAAGATAGAAATATGCTCGCGCGCGTACCGGTTGCTCACCAATCAGGCCGGCATTCCGCCGCAAGACATCATCTTCGACGTGAACATTCTCGCCATAGGTACAGGCATTGAGGAGCACGCCTTGTATGCCGCCGACTTCATTAAGGCGGTGGAATGGATAAAAAACAACCTGCCCGGGGCGCTCACTTCGGGCGGAGTGTCAAACCTTTCGTTCGCCTTCCGCGGCAACAACGCTGTACGCGAGGCCATGCACTCGGCGTTTCTCTACCACGCGATAAAGGCCGGCTTGGACATGGCTATCGTCAATCCGGGCATGCTCCAGATATATGACGACATCGAACCGACCCTGTTACGGTGCGTTGAAGACGTGATTTTCAACACCGACAAGGGCGCAACCGAGAGGCTTATTGACAAGGCACGTGATATTGCCGAGGCAAAAGCCAAGGCGCAAGAAGCCGCCAATGGCGCACCAACTGGAAGCAAAAACAGCAGTGAAAGCGCATCTCCCGGCGGAGCGTTGACTCCCGGAGAGCGCGTGGCCGAAGCCTTGGTGAAGGGCAAGTCCGACGGTCTGGCCGACTGCCTGACGGCCTGCCTCGCCACATACGGTACCGCCGTGGCCATCATCGAAGGGCCTCTGATGGACGGAATGAAGCGCGTCGGCGAGCTGTTCGGCGGCGGAAAGATGTTCCTTCCGCAGGTAGTCAAGTCGGCAAAGGTGATGAAAGAGGCCGTCGATATACTCCAGCCGTACATGGAATACGGGCCTGACGCCGCCGCGAAGGCCGCCGGACGGCAGTCAACGGCACGCCCGAAGGTAGTCATTGCGACTGTAAAGGGCGACGTTCACGACATCGGAAAGAACATAACCGCAATAGTGTTGGGCTGCAACGGATTTGAAGTGACCGACCTCGGAGTGATGGTTGACAAGGAGAAAATACTCGAAACGGCCATCAGGGAGCGTGCGGACATCGTGGCGGTGAGCGGCCTTATCACGCCGTCGCTGTACCAGATGGAGGAGCTTTGCCGCGAGATGGAGCGCAGGGGGATGAGCACTCCCCTGCTAATCGGCGGTGCAACGACCTCCGCCCTGCACACCGCCGTGAAGCTCGCGCCGCTCTACGGCCACGTATTCTACGGCTCGGATGCGTCTGACAGCGCAGTGAAGGCGAAGCAGCTGATGATTGACCGCGACACATTCGAGCGTGAAGAACATGCCGCACAGGCACGTCTGCGCTCGCTTTACGGCAAGAACGGCAGGCCGTCCGCTGGCGAGACAGCCGCAAAAAAGCCGGATTTCGCGCCGGAAAGATACTTCAACCACGCCGCGCCGGGCGACATTCAGGTGGGCGGAATAAGCTTGGAAGAGGTGCTGCCCTACTTCGATTGGAAGATGTTTTACACCGCATGGAACGTGAAGTACGGCAAGTTTCAGGCCGACACGCCCGAACTGGCAGCCCTGCGGAGCGACGCCGAGGCGGTGATTGGCCGCTTCAAGGCTGACGGCGGATGCCGTATTACGGTAGGGACAAAGTGGTTCGGCGCGTTCACTGACGGCGGTTGTATATGCCTGAACACGTCCGACGGCGGCATGGAACGCCTGCCGATGCTGCGCCAGGAAAGGCCGGCGGCACAGCAGGAAGGCACCGGCGTGTGCCTGTCGTTGTGCGACTTTGTGCCCGGAAAGGGCCTTGGCTTCACGTCGCCAGTGGGAGTTTTCGCCGTCAGCGTTGACAAGACGGGCAATGAAAGCACAACCGGCAGCGGCCATGACGACGGCTACGGCGGCTTGTTGGAACGCTCGGTGATGAACACTTTGGCCGAAGCCGCGTCCTTATGGCTTGACGCACAGATAGCCAAAGACGTGCCGCAAGGCGAAGGCTGGCGGCTCATAAAGCCTGCGGCAGGCTACGCCAGCTGTCCCGACCACACGCTGAAGCGCGACATCCTGCGGCTGCTGCCATGCTCGGAGAGGCTCGGCATCACCCTGACCGACAGCTGCGCGATGTCCCCTGAAGCCTCAATCTGCGGTCTGGCGCTAATCCACAAGGACGCCACCTACCCCGACATACGGCGCATTTCACGCCGACAGATTGACGATTATGCCGCACGCCGCGGCATGACTGCCGAGGAAACACGCCGCTTCTTGGGGCATCTGCTCGAATAACAACATAAATATTGCAACGAATATGAAAATCAGCGAGATACTGGCAAAGGGCGGACAGGCTTTTCCCTCGTTGGAGATTGTGCCGCCGCTGAAAGGACTTACCAAGCAGGAACTTATCGAGTCGATAAGACCCTTCATGGAGTTCAGCCCGAAATACATCAACGTCACCTGCCACAGGGACGAATACGAATACCGCGGAAAGCCCGACGGCACGTACTCGAAGCACCTCGTCAGAAACCGCGTAAGCGAGGTTGCGGTATGCGGAGCGATAATGGCGGAGTATGACGTGGAGACCGTTCCGCACATCATCTGCGGCGGAGCGACGGCCGAAAAGATAGACAGCGAGCTGCACGACCTGCGCTTCATGGGCATAAGCAACGTCATGGCGTTGCGCGGCGACTCGATAGTAGGCGAAAAGAGGTTCACCCCCGCGCCGGGCGGTTACCGCTACGCAAGCGAGCTTGTAGAGGCAATCAGCCGGTTTGACGGCTTCTTCTCCATAGGCGTGGGCGGCTACCCGGAAAAGCACTTCGAAGCTCCGAACATCGAGACCGACATCGCCAACCTGAAGAAAAAGGTTGACGCAGGCGCCGACTACGTGATAACGCAGATGTTTTTCGACAACAACGTGTATTACAACTACGTCCGCCTGTGCCGCGAGGCCGGCATAACGGTGCCCATAATACCGGGACTGAAACCGCTGTCAACCGTAAGGCAGCTCACCATGCTGCCCGAAGCGTTCTCGCTCGACATTCCCTTGGAGCTTTCCGAGGCCATGCGCAAGGCCGGCGACGACAAGGAGAAGGCTTATCGCACGGGCACGGAGTGGTGTACGATGCAGTGCAAAGACCTGCTCGCACACGGCGTCCAGGTGGTTCACTTCTACACTATGGGCAAGCCGAAGAACATCGTCGAGATACTCAAAGAATGTTTCTGACGGCAGCAATGTGGTGAGAATAAGCAGATAAAAGCGTAAAAAGGCATAAGCACCCACCCTTTGTAGGGACATAATTTATTATGTCCGAACGCCGCGAAGAGGCGTATTTATCAAGCAAAGCCAATCGGATACGTTCTTTCAGAACGTTCGGACATAATGAATTATGTCCCTACAAAGAATGGGGATTATGCCTTATTTATTATTAGTAATCAAGCTCCCTCCCTACGGGAGGGTTGGGGAGGGGCTGCTATATGCCACCTTTTGGCTTCCAAAAGGCCACGTTTTACACGCTAAAAGGCCGCCTTTCGCAGTGCGAAAGGCGGCCTTTTGTAACACTATTGATTATCAGGCAGTTACGCAGAGGTCAGAGTTCGATGTCCTGTTTGAGGGGAAGGTCGGCCGAACTGCCGCCCACCGATACGGTGAACGTGCCCGGCTCGACTACGAACTGCTGCTGCATCACGTCGTAATAGGCGAAGGCTTCCTTGTCGAGCGTAAGCTCCACGCGCTTCATTTCGCCCGGTTTCAACGATATTTTCTCGAAGTTTTTAAGTTCCTTCAACGGCCGTTTCACGAGCGACTGACGGTCGGAGACGTACACCTGGGCCGTTTCCTTGGCCTCCATCTTGCCGGTGTTCTTCACGTTGAAGGCCACTTTCACCTCGTTGTCGCCGGTCTTTTCAAGCGTCAGACCGGAGTACTCGAAGGTAGAGTAAGACAGTCCGAAGCCGAAGGGGAACAGCGGTTTTACGCCCGTCTTGTCGTAACCGCGGTATCCCATGAACACTCCCTCACGGTATTCCACCGACCGAAGCTCGCGCCCCTGCATGTTCTCGTGGTAGTTTTCGTAAGAAGGGTTGTCCTCAAGTTTCTCCTCTATTGATATGGGCAGCTTGCCGCTGGGCGACAGTTTGCCGCGCAGTATCTCGGCGATGGCCTGTCCGCCCTCCTGTCCGGGATACCAAGCCATAAGCACTCCCTTAACCTTGTCAATCCAAGGCTTGAAGGCTATGCCGCCGCCAGCATTGACTACAACCACCATGTTGGGGTTGGCGTCGGCTATGCGGCCAATCATTTCCCTCTGGAACTGCGGCAGCTCGAAGGGGCGGTCGAAGCCTTCGCCCTCGATGCTGCTGTTGAATCCGGCGCAGTAAACCACGTTGTCGGCCTTGCGTATGCCCTCAAACAGCTTCTTTTCGTTGAGCCGCTTCATGCTCACTTTTATGTTGGCTGACGATATGTTGTCAAAATACTCCACCACGATGTCGTTCCTCACGCCGGCTTTCACCTTCAACGCCAGCTCGCGGAACGAGTAGGCGTGGTTTCCCCAGTCGCCTGCCACGGTCTTGCCGTTCACCTTTATGCGGTAACCGTCGTCACCTCCGATGTATATTTTCAGCGTCTCGTCGGCCTTGGCAGTGTAGCATCCGCTCCACCGTACGGAGAAAGTGTCGGTGGGGAAGCCGTCCATCGGGCGGCCATACTGCCAGTCGAAGTCCACCTTCGGGTCAACCCTCAGCACGTCGGCGTCGCCCTTCAGCCCCTTGTTCTTGAAGTATTCGCCGCGGAAACCCTTTGTCTTCATTGTTGAGTCGGTGAACACCTGGTCGGCAATGTCTTCATAGATAACGTCGTCTGTGAGCATGATGGTCTTCGGTTTCATCTTTGCCAACGCCTCGCTCACGGTCGTTTCGGTGAAGGGAACAACGTTTCCGCTGCCTCCGCCGGTAGTTATTACGGTGGCGTTAGGGCCGACTAAGGCCGTCGTTCCGCGCAGGGGGAGCACTCCGTCGTCGTTTTTCAGCATCACGATGCCCTCGCGGGCCAGTGCAAGGGCAGTCTCGCGCGATGCCGGATTGTCAAGAGGTATGCTCTCGTCTTTCTGCTTACGGTCGAATATTCCAAAGGCCATGATGGTCTGGAGGATGTGGCGCACCTTCTCGTCAATCACCCTCTCATCCACCGTTCCGGCCTCGATGGCCGGGCGCAGTTTCTCGATGTTGAGGTTCTTTCCCTTCGGCATCTCCAAATCCATGCCGTTGTTGGCCGCCGCTATGGTTGAATATACCGACGTCCAGTCGGACATTATTATGCCGTTGAAGCCCCAACGGTTGCGCAGCACCTCCTTGTTGAGCCACGCATTCTCGGTTGAATGCACGCCGTTAAGCAGGTTGTAGCTGTCCATCACCGCGCCAACGCTGCCCTTGGTGACGGCCTTTTGGAACGCAGGGAAATATATTTCAAAGAGCGTCCGCTCGTCTATTTCCGAGCTTACATGATGCCTGCTCCACTCCTGGTTGTTGCCTGCGAAGTGCTTGATGGTGGCCATCACGCCCTTGGACTGCACTCCCTTGATGTACGCTAAGGCGGCTTCGCCGGTGAGATAAGGGTCTTCTCCGAAGTACTCATAGTTCCTTCCGCACAGCGGCGAGCGGTAGATGTTCACGCCGGGGCCGAGCAGTATGCCCACGCCTCGTGCCCTCGCGTCGTCGCCCAACGAGCTTCCGAGGCGGAAGAGCAAGTCCCTGTTCCACGTGGCGGCGCTCAACATCGACGCAGGATACAGCGTGCTGTGGGGCGCATGGTTGCGAAGCCCCACGGGACCGTCGGCCAACAGCACCGTAGAAATGCCTACTCTCGGTATCTCACGGAGCGAGAACGACGTTGCGCCCGACAGGTAGCTGACCTTCTCTTCGAGCGTCATCTTCTCCACGATGGCCGCCGCACGCTTCTCTATCTCAGGTGTCACGGTCTGCGCCTTGGCAGCAACGGAGGTGAATGTCACCGCCGCCGTGACTAACAAAAACTTGATATTTTTCATCGTTTTCATTCAGTTATTTCCAATGTTACAGTCTTTCCGCCTATTGTTATGCGGTATTCGCCAGGCTCGACAACGGTCTCTCCCTTGTCGTTGACAAAGCCGAGGTCGCGCTGTACGTTAAGGTCGAAACGGCACTTTACGGTCTCCCCTGCCTTGACTTCCTTCTTGGTGAAGAAGCGAAGCTCCTTGACGGGGCGCGTAAGTTCGGCATACGGGCATGTGACAAAGCCAAGAACGGTCTCCTTGCCGTCAACCGCGCCGGTGTTCCTGACGTCCACTTCCACGCTGAAACGTCCTTTCTTGTTCAGCGTTGTGCGTGAAACCACAGGCTCGCCGTACTCGAACGTGGTGTAGCTAAGGCCGTAACCGAACTCGTAAAGGGGGTCGCTCGTCAGGTCATGGTAGAACCCCTGATGATGGCGCGCACTCGGACGGCGGTTATAATAGATAGGTATCTGGCCGCCGGTGGCGGGGAACGTCATAGCGAGTTTGCCCGAAGGATTGACCCGTCCGGACAGTATTCCGGCCAAAGGAGTGCCGCCCACGATGCCGGGTTGCCACATCTCGACCATCGCATCGGCCAAAGGAGCGACACGGTCGAGCTGCAACGGACGGCCGTTTGACAGCACAACAACCACCGGCTTGCCTGCTTTCTTCAGCTCTTCGAGGAAGCGCAGCTGCACGCCGGGCAGCTCGATGGAGGCACGCGAGGCGTTCTCGCCGCTCCATTTGCCCTTCTCTCCGAGGCAGACAACAATGACATCGGCCTTCTTCGCGGCCTTTACGGCATCGCGGAAGCCGCTCTTGTCGTCGCCCTCGAACGGACAACCGGGCACATACTGCACGTCGGCCTTGCCCTCAAACTCCGTCTTCATGGCGGTGAGAATTGACGTTATGTCGCCCGTTTCGCCGTGTCCGTACCAGCAGCCGAGCATGTCGAAGGGCGCGTCGGCCAGCGGACCGGTAAGCAGAATGCGCTTCTGCGTGCGCAGGGGGAGCGTGTTGTTATCGTTCTTCAGCAGCACCATAGACTCCCCGGCAAGCTCTTCGGCCAACTTGATGCTCTCCTTTCGAAGGAAACGAGAGTCGTCCTTTACCGCCGGAGTGTAAGGATTTTCAAACAGTCCGAGGTCGAATTTCACCTTGAGGATGCGCCTTACGGCATCGTCGATGACGGCAGTGTCAACCCGTCCTTCGGCCACCAGCTGCTCAAGATGCTTGTCGTAAGAGTGCGACATCATGTCCATGTCAAGCCCGGCGTTGGCCGCCAGCTCGCCGGCACGCTTCAAATCGCGCGCCGCTCCCTGTGCTTTCAGCTGCTCGATGGCAGCCCAGTCGGACACAATAAAACCGCCGAAGCCAAGCTGTTTCTTCAGCACATCGGTAAGCAGATACTTGCTTGCGGTGACCGGAGTGCCGCTGAAATTGTTGAAAGAGCTCATCACCGTGGCCGGATTTGCCTCCAAAGCCTTGCGGTAAGGGGGCAGATATGTGTCCCAAAGGGTCTGCCGCGACACCTCGGTATATACGTAGTCGCGCCCTGCCTCCGAAGCTCCGTAGGCCACGTAGTGCTTCAGGCAGGCGGCTATCGACACACTGTCGGCAAGGCTTTTGCCCTGATAACCGCGCACGGCGGCCGCCCCGAACACTCCGTTAAGGTACGGGTCTTCTCCGTAACCCTCGGCAACGCGGCCCCAGCGCGGGTCGTGCGCGACGTCAATCATGGGCGAGAACGTCCAGTCAACGCCCGACATACGTGCTTCCTGAGCGCTTACGCGGCACGAAAGGCGCGTAAGATGAGGGTTGAAGCTGCACGCCTGAGCCAGCGGAATGGGGAATATTGTGCGGAAACCGTGTATCGCGTCGTAGCCGAAAAGGATTGGAATGCCCAAGCGGCTGTCTTCCATGGCGTGACGCTGCATGTTGTTGCGCAGGGTGGGTTCGGTGCCGAAGTAAATCAGCGAGCCTGTCTCGGCCGGGATGTTCTTCACCTCCACGCCCTTATTGTTCTCTATATTGTTTGTTCCGAGGGTGTATTGCACCATCTGCATCACCTTCTCGTGCATCGTCATGCGGTGCAAAAGGTCTTCCACGCGCACTGCCACGGGCACCGACTTGTCCTTGTAAAGCACCGTTGAAGGCTGTATATAGGCAAGGTTGGTGACCGTCCACGGACTGCCGACCGCCGCGTGGGCGGCTTCCTGTGCGGCGCGTGCAAGGTCGCCGTTCATGCCCTCCGGACGGTAGGCATTGCCCACAACGCTGCGCCCTGTCAGTGCTTCGTACCACGTGCAGGCCGCCGTGTAGCGTCCGTAAGAGTTCTCAAGATGGTGTCCGTCGCGGTTCATGTTGTCGCCGATGAAGGTCGTGCGCGCGTTCTGGATTGCCGTTCCAACTGGTATCACGATGTCAATGCCGTGGCTTTTCACGGCCTTCTGCGCCGCGTCAACAATGCAGTTGTACATGCGCAGCTGGTCGTTTCCATAGCGTGGAAAGGCTCCGTGGCGCGACGATTTGGCGTAAGCCCACGTCTGGTGCCACACAATTTCGCTCTTTGGCGACAGCTTTTTTATATACTCTATCAGTTCAGTGAGGTAAGGCTCATAGGTCTCCGGCTGGCCCGAGCGGTCGCTGGCCTGCTGCAAGGAGACGTAGTCCCACTGCTCGTCGGCCAGCGCACGGCTTATGGACATGTTGTCCTGCTGCACCCGCTTGCCGTCAACGCCGGTCTTGCGGTAGCGGTATGCGCCCTTGTCCTGCCGCGCATTGTCTACGTGGCGGCTAAGGGGACAGCCGCCGATGAACATGTTTGCCACAATCATCTGCCTGCCGTCGGCTGCGGCAAGCTCGACAACGTTCTGCTCTACGGCGTCGGCCGAGAAGCTGTTGCCTATCGCAAGCACCTTCAGCACCTTGTCGGCAGCCGTGGCAGGCATGACCGCCAGCACGAGGGCAAGCAGCAACAGAAGTATTGGTTTGGTTTGTTTCATATTGGTAGTTGATAAGATTTCGGATGTTTCTGCATGGTGAACGCACAAAACATCACCCTTTGTAGGGACATAATTTAACGTGAGTCGATATAAGCATACACTTTTGTAGGGACATAATTCATTATGTCCGAACGTTCTGAAAGAACGTATCTATTTGGCACTGCTTATCTTATACGCCTCTTCGCGGCGTCCGGACATAATAAATTATGTCCCTACAGAGGGTGGCGTTTCATATAAAATTTTACAAGATTTGTAACAAATTGATTTTCAGTATGTTACCAACGCCCTTGCAAAAGGTGGCCTTTTGGCTTGCGATTTGCCGCCTTTTACAGGCCGAAAGGCCATGTTTTGCGGCGCAAAAGGCCACCTTTTGCTTGGCGTTGGATGGGAGCACTGGGAGCGATGGGACGGATGGGGCTGATACGATGGCGGCTGACAGGCCGCCGGATGACCGCCGTCCGCCCTGCTTAACGCCGCTCGTCCCCGGCCTTTTTCTTGGCGTAGTAGTCGTGCATGATGTACCATGCCTGCTTCCTTTGCCCTTGGTCGGACACGAGTCCCTTGCGGTTCCAGCCGTCCTGGTTCGAGGGATGCAGGCGCGTAGGACTGCGGAAGTCGAACAATATCCATGGCGACACGCCGCAGAGGTTGGGTATGTTCTCGAACATCAGCAGGTTCTTGCGGAACAGTTCGGCCTGATACTCCTCGCTCCAGCTGCTGGCCCAGTCCTTGTCGCCGTGCTGTCCGTAGAGCGCCTCGCCGCCGAACTCCGAGATGAAGAGCGGCTTGCCGGGGGCAACGTCCCAGTGGATGTCGGCCGGGTCTTTAGGCCACGCCGCATACCAGCCCATGTATTTGTTGATGGCCACCATGTCAAGGTTCGGCCAAAAGTCGTCATGCATCACGAACTTGTCTTCCGTCTTGTCGAAATAAGCAAGGTCGAAGGCGGCCACGAAGAGGCGCGTAGTGTCGATGTCCTTGCCCGTTTGCAGCAGCTTTGACAGGAAACGGTTGCGCTCCGGGGTGTTCTGCGTCTCGTTGGCGATGCCCCAGAAGCAGTCGGCGCAGCGGTTGCGGTCGCGCAGGATGGTTTCTGTGAGCATCTTCGAAGCCTTCGCCAAAGTCTCCTCATTGGTGAAGTCGATGGCCTGCCACACGGGTATCTCCTGCCAGAGCATGAAGCCCATGCGCTCGGCTTGCCTCACGATGTACTCGTTCTGCTGGTAATGCGCCAGTCGAATCATGTTCGCTCCGAGGTCGCGCGCTTCCGAGAGAAGCATCATCGCGTCGCCCGGCGTACAGGCGCGGCCCATGCGTTGGGGTATTTCCTCATGGAAAGAGATGCTGCGAAGGAACACGGGCTTGCCGTTGAGCAGTATCTGCGTGCCCTTGGTTTCGATGTTGCGGAAGCCTATCTCGTCGGTCACGCGGTCGCCGTCGGTCGTCAGCTCCACGCGGTAAAGCCACGGGTCGTCGGTAGACCAGCGGCGCAGGCCCTTGACTTTGAGCTGCGCATGAGCCTTGCCTTCAGTGTCGGTAGTCAGCGTAACGTCGCGCTTCAGCTGCGGCAGACTGACCTTTATCTGCTTTCCGGCCACCGCCTGCGACAGCTCCGCGTCGATATGGATAAGGTCTGGGCGGTGTTTGTCAAGACGGATGAAGTAATCGCTGATGTAAGTTTCGGGCAGGGTGACGAGCATTACGTCGCGCGTTATGCCGCCATAGTTCCACCAGTCGAACGACATTGCAGGTATGGCGTCCTTCTGTCGGCGGTTGTTCACCTCGACGACAAGCAGGTTGTCGCCCTGTTTCAGCTTGCCCGTAACCTCGAACTGGAACGGAGTGAACGAGCCTTCATGGCTTCCTATCTTCTCGCCGTTCAGGTAGATGTTGCACCGGTAGCTCACTCCGGCAAAGTAAAGGAAGTTGCGCTTGCCGCCAACGGGCTGCGCGTTGAAGTGGCGGGCGTACCAAACGGTGCCCTCATAGTATTTCAGTTCGGGTGCCTGCGAGTTCCAGTCGCCCGGCACATTGAGGCGCAGGCCGTTCTCAAAGGAGTATTCATAGAACTCTTCGGGCTTCGCGGCGGTCTTGTTTTTGTAGATTTCCATCTTTCCGCCGGCGTCGTAAAGGTCAACGATGGCCGCCCACTTGCCGTTGAGCAGCTGGTAGTCGCGGCCGTAGACGTTGGCGATGTAGTCGGTCGCAGCCCACAGCCCGAGGGGCATCAGGGCGAGCAATAGCATCAATGTCTTCTTCATCTGTCAGGTTGTTAGGTATTTGTCGTTCGTTTATTTTTATGGAGTTAGAGGGAGTTCGGTATAAGAGAATGTGATAATAATCCTACTTCAAGCGGTCGGCTGGTAACTGTCATTCCGCGCTCCGACGCGGAATCCAGTGGCAGCAGCCAGATGTTTCTTTTGCTTTTTGTACTGGATTCCGCGTCGGGGCGCGGAATGACAGTTACCAACCGACTATTTGAAACACAAAAACATATCAATTCTTTCATTCCAAAGGGGATTATTCTTATACCAAACTACTTATAACTCCCTAATTTATCTCATATTTGTAAAGCGCAAAACTGTTCTTGTCGGCCAGCGTGAAGCGCACCCGTCCCTCGTCGTCGGCTGTCGTTTCGCAGGCTTTGCCGCCGCCCATCAGGGGCGTGAGAGTGACTTTCTCGCCGCCGTCAAACCATGTTTTAACCCACGCAGAAGCGTCGGCGTTGTCCTCGCGGTAAACGATGAAGTAGCCCGAACGGCTGTCCTTGATTGACTGGAAGCCCGTCCACGAGCGGCCTGAAGGCTCGTCGCCGATGGGAAGTATTGTTCCGCTGTGCAGGTCTTCCTTTATCTTGGTGTACTGTTTGACAAGGTTGCCGGTGGCGAAAGCCTCCTCCGGCAGGTTCTGCGCTTCCATCCAAGCCAGTGGCTGGCCTACCATCGTGGTGGCGAAGAGGTAGTCGAACGTGTAGTTTTGCGGCGCGAAGATGTCGCCCTCGGCGTATTTCGCGGCGTTGCGCCACTTGTTCAGGAACTCCACCTGCAACCTCTGGGCTGGCACGTAGCGCGAAAGCTGCCACAGGTTGCGCAGCGTATGGAACGGATAATAGTTGCCCCAGTCGGTGTATCGGTTCTCCATGAATATGTTTCCGTACTCAGTGAACATGCAGTAGCCGCCCCTTCGTCCTGCCGTTGCGTCGAGATTGAAGATTACCTGACCGCCGCTCTCTTTCTGAACAGTGTCGAACAGCGAGCGCAGATTTTGTTCGGCGGCCTTCGTCGGGATTTGAAGTCCGTCAATCTTGAACACCGTTATTCCGTACTCTCGCCACAATCCGAGTATCGCGTCGGCATCCTTGCGCCAGTCGGCGAAGTCGTGCTGCACGCTGGGATTGTACCAAAGGCCGATGCGGATGCCGAGCTTCTTGCCCTTCTCGACGATTGGACGCAGGCCGTCGGGGAACTTCACGGGGTCCGGTTTCCAGTAATCCTTGTTGCTCCAGATGTCCTTGAACGAGCCTTTCGCCACCTTCGAGTTGGGGCTTTTGCCTATCTGCCAGCCGTCGTCAAGCTGGAACACGGTGACACCGAGCCGCGCGGCGCGGTCGAGTTCGGCAAGACAGAACGCCTCGTTTATCTTGGAATCCTGGCTGCGGTCGCCCCATGTGTTGAGCATAACCATCTCGTCGCCGTCGCGTCCGGTGGCCTTTTCGAGGCGCGCCTGCCGCTGGTAGTCGTGCAAGGCGGTAAGAGCCTCGCGCTCGCCGCCATCGAACACGCCCGTGACAACGCCGTAGACGGATGTCCAGCCGTCAGGAGTCACGTCGCCGGAAGCCGCTCCAAGGCCGGTAACCTTGAAGTTTCCGTACTCCGCGCGGAAGTCGTAGCCGGGGTAATGGAGCTGCGTTGACGAGCAGGGAGCTTCCTTCAGGAAGAAGAAACCGCTGCCTGTCACGAGGTCGGAGGCCACGAGCAGGTTGCCGCGGTAGCCGTTTTCGCGATAGGGAATGAAGCTTCGGCAGGTCACGAGGTTGTCGTTCCAGTCGGTATAGTCAAAGAACTCCACGGCATTGCACCGCCAGTGGTTGCCCGGAAGCTCAAGACGGTCGAGCACGGGGATTTTCACTCCGGCGTCCATGTCTTCCTTAAACTCGATGTTCTTGCGGTCGGCGCCGGACACTTCGCGGCCCTGTTCGATGGTGGCAAGATGTCCGCGGAGCCACGTGTGGCAGGCTATGGCCGGCACGTCGTACACGCGGTACTGCCTCTTTATCTCAAGACCGCCCTTGCGGTAGTCAACTGTTACTTGCAGATAAGCCGGGTGAACGCCGTCGGAAGGCACGTTTTCCTGCGACAGGCGGCCGTCCTCGGCCTTGCCTTTTACAACGAGGAAGTCGGGTTGTGAGCCTTTCGAGCGCATCACCTTGCCGCCGTCCTTGTCAACAAGGGCGACGGTTTTCAGCTCGCCTCCATTCCAAAGGAACACGCGTTCGATATGACTGTTGCCTATGCGGAGCGTGTCTCCCTGCATTGTGGCATAGCCCTGCGCCCGCGAATAGCACGGACACAGAGCGATGACCGATAAAAAGACTATGGTTAATGTTATGTTTCTCATTTCTGTTGTGTTTCTTTCTGCATTAAGGCTTTGGGCAAAGGCAGCGTCTCGTTGGGTTCGTTGAAGCGCTGGTTGTCGGGCGCATCGGTGCGGCCCGCGCCCTTTTCCATGAGCGAGCGCAGCTCGCCAAGATGGTGATGGTACACCCCGCGCGGCGTGGTGTTGTGCTTCTTGCACAGCGCGGCGGCCATGCCCACTACCTCGCCCATCATTCCCGTGGTGCGCATCACGCGCACAGTGCCTAATGCAACGTGTGTGCAGCTGATGTTGCGGCCTGCCATAAAGAGGTTGTCAACGTTGCGCGAGTAGAGGCAACGGTAAGGCACGGCGTAGGGATGTATCCAATGGTGCACGGTGCGCGTCTTGAACTCGTTGCCCGGAAAGCGTGCAGAGTTGACTGAGTCGGCGAAGTGCAGGTCGATGGCCCACGTCGTGGTGAACGACGCGTCCTCGTGGCGCACGTCCTTGTCGATGTCGTCCTGCGCGAGCACATAGTCGCCGAGAAGGCGGCGCGACTCGCGTTTGCCCAGCACATAGGCCACCCACGCAAGGCGGCGGCGTGCGTAGTCGTCGCAGTAAGAGGCATGATTTTTGAGGAAACTCCAGTTTGAATACACCACGAGAAGCCCGTAGTCGCGTATGCGTTCGGCCTCGGTTATCTGGTTGCGGTTCATTCCCGTCTCCCAAGTCCACTCGCCCATGGTTACCCGTTCGGCGTTGCCCTCGTTGAAGTCGATGCCGTAAGCGAACTCCGGAAAGCGGCTCTTGCGCCCTGTCTTTTCGCTGTACCACTGTATTGACGAACCCATTACGATAGAGTCGGCCACCTCCGGTGCCATGCTCTCACCGTAGTCGGAGCGCGCCTCGCGACCCATGGTGAAGTCGGCACCGGCCCACACTCCGACGGAACCGTCGCCGGTGCAGTCGCTGAAGAGAGGGGCGGAGAGCACGATGCGCTCCGCCGTCTCGATGTTTTGTATCGTAACTGAAGAGATTTTGCCGCCGCCGGCCTTCACGCCGGTGGCATGCCATCCTGAAAACAAAGTCACGTTAGGCTCCGAAAGTATAAAGGAATCTTTCTTTGCGTCCTCGTAATAGTCGCCGGGCTTGGCGTTTCCGCCGCGGCTGTGGCCGAACTCGCGGATTATGCGGCCAAGGGCAGGATACTGTCCGGTCTCGATTATGCCGCCGAGATGCACGCGCACCTCCGACGAGTTGTTGCCGCCGAGCACGGGGCGGTCGTTGACCAAGGCCACGCGGCAGCCCAGACGCGCCGCCGTTACAGCCGCGCACATGCCGGCGATGCCGCCGCCAATGACAACGAAGTCGAACTGCTTGGTTTGCGGCTGCTTGCCCCCGAGCAGGGCGAAGCGCCAGTCGTGCCCTGCGCCGAAGCGCTCCTCGGGCGAGCTTTCAAGGTCGGTAGTGAGAAGTATCGCGTCAACACGGCCGTCGAAGCCTGTCATGTCGTGCAGCGTAATGCGGCGGCTGCCCTTCTTGAGCTTCACCACTCCGCCGTCCTGCCACTGCCAGCTGTCGCCGGTGCAGCCCATCTTCGGTGTCTTGAACTTGCCGTCAACGCCCACGCGGAAGCTGCCGGGCCCCTCGCCCTTGTGCCAGGGCGAAGTCCAGTTATACGTCCTCACCCACACGCGGTAACGCCCGTCCTCGGGCACGTCGGCCGTTGTGGTAGCGTCGGCCACGGGCACACCCATGCCGTGAGCTATGAGATACGGCGAACCCATAAGGTCCATGAACTGCTGGTCGACTGCCCATCCGCCCTTGTCGGCGAACGACTCAGCCTCGACGAGCACGTCGGCGGCGAAGGAGGCATGAAGCGTCAGCAAAGCGAAAACAGTTGTCAGTAATCGTTTCATCGTAAGGTTTTCAGTATAAGTTTTCATTATTTATGACGCAAAGAGAGAAAAAATATATAGGAAGAAAAAGACAAAAAAGAAACCAACCCCAACCTGACACCCACCCCAGTACCACCCGACACCCACCCACAACCAAACCCGAAACCCACCCCAACCTAACCCGAGACCCACCCCAACCCTCCCAAAGGGAGGGAGCTTGATATGCTTTTGCTGATTGGCGGGTTGTGTTTTGCTGATTGGCGGATTAGCTTTTACCATTTGCCATATTTGCCTTATCCGCCCTATCGGGCCTATCCGGCCTATCAAGCAAATAGGGCTTATAAGCCCGATAGGGCCGATAAGCCTAATAGCCGCAAACCGCCTTAAAAGCAAGGCTGGACAAGGCGCAATGCAAAAGGTGGCCTTTTACCTTCCAAAAGGGCACCTTTTACACGCTAAAAGGCCGCCTTTTGCAGCGCAAAAGACGGCCTTTCGGATTACGGCTGATAAAAAAGGGCGCTGCGGCACGAAGCCGCAACGCCCTACGAAAAGATTATGATGAAGCCTAAATCAATTTACGGTCACATCGGCGATTTTCACCCATCCGTCTTTAGTCTGGAACTCGTCGCGGGCGGAGATGATTATGCCTATCTCGTTGTTGTTCGTCGTGTCGACAAGGCCAACGCCCCAGGTGTAGTCGCCGGGAGCTACGCCGTCAAGGGTGAACGACGTGCTGTAAGAGTGGGGAGTGCCCTTAACCCAGTCGCTTAACTCTGGCACAGGGTCGACGAAGCGGTAAAGCGGCTCGCCCGTAGACTTGTCAAGCAGGGCGAAGCATACCTTGTACTTCTGGTTCCACTGCGGCAGGTTGGTGGGACAATAGCCCCAGCCGAGGTTGAGCCAGCGGTGAACCAAGGTAACCTTGCCGCCTGCCGACGCCTTTTTAGGAACGGAAACCTTGTCGGGATAGAGGCGGTAAGCGCCCTCGGAGATGAAGTCTTTAACGAGGTCGAACGCCGTGTTGAACCACGAGTGGGTTTCGCCCGAATTCACATTGCTGGAGTAGCGCAGGTCCATCATGTTGACGTTGGCGCCCTTGGCCTCGTCAAACTCGCCCTTGCGCACCTCCGCGAAGTTGGCATATCCGTCGCCGGCAATCGAGCCGCCGTGCGAAGCCTCAACCCAGCCGCCTTCCATCGTGATTGGCCGTATGAAGCGATACTTGGTGGCGATGCCACGCTCCCAGTCCTTGTAATACGACTTCATGCCAAACGCGTCGTGACGGAGGCTGAAGCCCTTGTTCACGCACTCGTCGATGAGCTGCTCGGCAACGTCGAGGTCGGCGTCGCTGCTCGACTTGGTTGACATGATGCAACGGTGATAGTTTATCATAATAGGCACGCGCGTGAAGAGACGAGCCATGAGGCTCGAAATCCAGTCCGTAGTTGCCTGGCGCGGAGTCTCGTCGCCCGTAGAGTAGATAAGAGAGTGTGTTTCGCCCCACTTGCCAAGGCCGAAGCCGCTGACGAACTGGGTGACAGACGGGTCGTCGAACTCCTTGGCGAAAGCCGTGAGGAACTTCTCGTACTTCTCCTGGAACACAGGGTCGTCGGGATAAGGCGACCATCCGTGCCAAGAGCCGGTGGTAACGTCGAAGGTCTTTGCGCCCGCCGCACGCACGTACTCGGGCGTGAAGTTGTAATGCTTGTCGCGGCTGTCGGTAACAAAGGTGAAGGCCAGCTTCATGCCGTAGCTCTTCGCGATGTCGCGCATCAGGCGGAAACGCTTTGCGGTGATGGTGTCGTGCTGTTCGTTCCATATAGACTCGTCCCAGATGTACTTGCCTTCGCCCGGCTCGAAGTCGCTCCAAGCGCCGCGCACGTACATCGTGCCGCCGTACAAGAAGACGTTGTCAATGCCCTCTGCCGTCTCGAAGTGCGAATACTGCTCCTCCAGGTCGTCGATAAGGCCGTCGCCAAGTCCGCCGTAGACAACCCATCCCTGCATCGGGTTGAGCAGCTTCGTCTTGTACACGGGGTTGCCCTGGCTGTCGAGCACCGGCTCGCCCGGGTGCAGGCTTTCCTTGCTGTACGTAACAGTTGCCGTGTCGCCGTTCTCGTCTATATCATAAAGCCGCAGGATTTTGTAGCGCTCGGGAGCTATGCTTATGATTTCGTTGCCCGACACATTCCAGTTGGTTGACGACGAGGAGATGTCGTCATCGTCGGAACACGAGGTTCCGACGACGAGCGTAGACGTAAGCATCATGCCCGAGAGGAGCATCAAGCCGTATTTTCTCATATCTTTCATTGTCATTGTTGTTTTTAATGTTTCATTACTTCTGGTCGAAAATCACGTATGAGTCTTCGAAGCCCCAGCACTGGCTGAGTGCGTTGCCGCTCTCGTCATACTGCTCCGAACCGATGTACACCTCGATGTAGTTGGTGCCGTCAGGCATGTTGAACCAAGCGTAACGGTTGTTGCCCTGGCCGCCGTAAATGGGCTGGTACTTCTGACCGAAGGTGACGTCGGCCTTCATGTCCCTCACGTCGCCCGAACCGAAGGCGTACTCGTTGTTCCAGTTGTCAGTAGCGCAGAACTTGATTTGGTCGGCCTGTAATGCCTCGCCCTTGTAGACGAACAGGCGCGGGTTGGCAAGACTCTGCGTCAGCACTACATCGCTTGGCCTGCTGCCGTTGTAATAATGGTTTGAACCGAATATCCAAAGCTGCTCTATCTCGCAGGTGTAGTTGTCGTTGGCCTCGCCCTGAGTACGCTTGAAGATGATGGTCTTGTTCTTCAGGTCGGTAGCCGCCGAGTATATGGTGATGGTCTTATCCTCCTTGTTCACCACGATGCGGTAGGTTCCGGCTTCGGGTATCTCCCAGCAGCGGCCTCCAGCAGCGGTGGCTGTAGCAACCTGGGCGAACGTCTGCTGTGCGCCGTCGTGTATGTCGGTGTCGCCTGCCGAAACAGGAACTATCGACATTTCCTGCGTACCTTCATACGTAAGCGGCAGGTAAAGCGTTCCGGCCTGCAGCTCGCCGCGCCAAGCATAGAGGTTCTCGTTCTCAAGCGTCTGGGCTATTTCAACCTGCCCGTCGCCCACAGCTGTTCCGGCGAGGAACATCTGGTCGACGTCAACCACTGCTCCGGCTGCCACGATGCGCACGGTGTGCTCGCGCAGGTTGACCGTAATGCGGTAGTTGTCGGCTTCGGGAACAACCCAATAGTTGGCCTCGGTCTGGTCGGTTATGACGGCCGGCATGTCGCTAAGCTCGATGGGAGTGTCGGGGTTCTCGGGGCCTATGGCGTTGTACTCGTCGAAGTTGATGACGGGGAAGTTTATTGTTCCGGCCTCAAGACGGCCCGTGTAGCTGTAAACCTCTGCGTCAGATTCGCTTGCAGACAGCTCGACGCGCCCGTCGCCTACGGCCGTTCCGGCCATGTAGAGAGTGTCGGCAACAAACTGCCTGGGGCCGTATGTCTTCACCTTTATAGTCTTTTCCTCTACATCGGGAACCTTGAGCGTAGGCCCTTCAAACGATGCCGTGATGGTGAACGTAACGTCTACCGCGGTGCTCGTTGTCACTCCGAAGTGGTTGACGAGCAGGTCTTGCAGCTCGGCGTTGGTGAACTCACGGTGGAAATTGTCGTCGTCCTCGTACTCCTCGATGGAACCGCCGCTTCCGCTGACGCGCATCTCATACTGGTACGTGGTGACATAGTCGTAGCCGTAGTCATGCGCGGGCGACCAGTCGATGGTGAGCGCCACTTCGTCGGGCTTGCTCTCGTCAAGCTTGATGTATTCGCCCGACCCTTCAATCGTGATTTCCGACTGGTTACGCGAATAATAGTTGTCTATATCGTCGTTGCAGGACGCCGCCATAAAGGCGAGCAGTCCCAACGACACGGCCTTGAGGCCGCTGAATAATATCCTGTTTTTCATTGTCTTGTCTGTTTATGGTTAATAGCCGGGGTTGTTCCCAAGGTTGGGATTCAACTGTGTATCGTGCGTAGGTATTGGCCACAGCATCTGCCGCTCGGGGAAGTTGCGCTTCGCTCCGTATGCGCACAGTCCCCTATTGTACAGCGCGGAGAAGTCGGCAAGGCCGTCTTCGTCGATTTGAGGTGTTATGCCCCAGAACCAGTTGCCCGTGTCAACGACATCGGAAAGCTCCTGCTCCGGGTCCGTCAGCATGATATAGTTGTAACCGTTGAGAGCTTTGATAGCCAGGTCCCAACGCATAAGGTCTTGCAGACGCTGGTTCTCCATAGCGAACTCCATGCGGCGTTCTATGCGCACAGCCTTGCGCATCTGCGCCTGGTCTGTGGCGACAACGGCGGGATATTCGCTCGTCGCGCTCTTGTCAACACCGTAAGCACGTGCGCGCACTTGGTTGATGTAGTCGGCCGCAACGTCCAAGTCCTTGTTCTGCTCGATAAGAGCCTCGGCATAGATAAGAAGCACGTCGGCATACCTTATGACTATGTAGTCCTGCTCTACCTCGTGGTTTTCAACCCAGCTATCATCTATGCCCTTCTTCCACAACAGTCCGTTGAATGAAGCGTACTGGGCGTTGATGCGCGAGTCGTTGTTGGTCTGCATCTGGCCGGTGTTGTAGTTCATCACCTGCTTTGCGGCGGGACTTGGGTCGTACTCGAAGCCGCAGTGCCTTGTGTTGAACTCAACGATAGTCATCGTGCAGCGTGGGTCACGGTTCTCAAACGGGTTGTGCGGGTCGAACAGCGGCGACTCGTCGATTGGCAGGCCGTCAGTGCAAAGATATGCGGCCAGCAAGTCCCATGAGGGATTGTAAGAACCGTAGCCTCCGGCGTTACGCGGCAGGCCGTTGGTTACGAACCATGTGTCAAGGAACACGTCGGTCGATGCCAAGCGCGGCAAGCAGAAGATTTTTTCAGGCACGTTCTTCGTCTGCTGCTTGAACAGGTCGGCATAGCTTGCGTAAAGGGAGTACAGACCAAGGTCTATGCACTGCTTTGCGGCAGCCTCGGCGACGTCATAGTCGTGCATGTAAAGGGCGTAGCGGGCCTTCATTGCGAGAGCCGCACCCTTCGTGGCGTGGATTTCCTCGTTGCCGTAAGACTCGGGCAGGTATTCTATCGCCTTGTCGAAGTCGGCGTATGTAAGCTCCTTCACCTCGTCCTTATCGCGACGTCCCATCTGCTCCGCCTCGGTGATGGTCATTGTCTTCTCCATGTAAGGCACATCGCCGTAGAAGAACGTCAAGTCGGCGTACTTGCAGGCGCGGCAGAAGTAAGCCTCACCCTTGTAGCGGTTGATTACGCTCTCGGCCACGTTGCCCTCGGCCTTGTGAATGTTCTCGAGCATGGTGTTGCAGCGCGCGATGAGCTTGTAGCTCTGCTGCCACAGCGCATACACCTCGTACTGCTGGCCGTTCATCGTACCGTCGAGCACGGTGCCGTTGCTGCCTGGGTTACGGTTCTGCTGGCGGTATGTGGTGTTGTCCGTCCATTGCTCCGAAGACTCGAGCGGCCTGTTCCAGTAGCCGAGAATGTAAAAGTCGTTCGCCGCCAAGTTCAACTCGGTCTCGGTGGTGTACCAAGATTCCGTGTTGCCCTGCATCTTAGGCACAAGATCCATGCTCTCACATGATGTAAGGCAAAGGCCGACGGCTGCCATTGCTGACAATAATATCTTTGTTTTCATTGTATTTGCGGTTTTTTTAGAATGTAACTTGGATACCGAATACCACCGACGTGGTGATAGGATATGAGCTTACTCCCATTTCAGGGTCCCACCCGTCAGGGAAGTCGCTGATGCAGAACAAGTCTGACGCGCTGACATAGAAGCGCGTGCGGTCGATGCCGATGTAGCGTGTCCACTGCTGCGGCAGGGTGTAGCCGAGCGTGATGTTCTTCATACGGAAGTAGCCTCCGTTGAATATCCAGTGGTCTGACGTCGCATAGTTGTTGTTCTTCGACACACTTGACAGACGCGGATAGAACGCGTTTGCGTTCTGCTCGTCGGTGTTGAACGGACTCCAGTATTTGCCTTCGATTATTGCGGGTATGTTGCCGTAGTTGTTGCGCAGCGGCTCAACCATCGCCCTTTCAAGGTAAGACTTCTGGTTGCCTACGCCCTGGAACGCTATGCTGAGGTCGATGCCGCGCCATGAAGCGTTGATTTGGCCGCCGTACTGATAACGGGGCAGAGAGTTGCCGAGGGGCACGCGGTCGTACTCGGGCGAGATTACACCGTCGGGCACTCCGTCGGGTCCGCTTATGTCACGGTACTTCAAGTCACCGACGGTCACGCTTGAGTTGAGCGTAGCCGAGTTATTGACTTCTTCCTGCGTCTGGTATATTCCGTCGCAGATGTATCCGTACCACTCGTTGAAGTATGTTCCGGCACGCTTGATTTTGCCTCCGCTGATGATGTCGGAGTTGTTGATGTAGTCAATCTTCGATATGAAGTCGGAGAAGTTTACGCTTACGCTGTAGTTGAAGTCCCCGATGTGATCCTGCCATGTAAGGTCGATGTCGTAGCCGTGGGTAGACATCTCGCCGGCGTTGGTGTCCGGGTCTTCATACCCCATGGTGTAAGGTATCTGTATGGCAAGGAGCATGTCGGTGGTCTTCTTCCAGTAATAGTCGAAAGTCAGGCGCAGGCGGTTGTCGAAGAAATTGGCGTCGAAACCTATGTCGGTCGACGTTGTTGTCTCCCACGTGATGTCCTCTACGGCGAGTACGGAGGGACGCGCGGTGTTGGCCGAAACAACAGAGCCGTCAGCCATATAGAATATGGTGTTGCCGAAGCTCATCAACGCGATGTAAGGGAAGTAGTTGCTGCCTATGCGCTCGTTACCCAGCTTACCCCAGCTGCCACGCAGCTTGAAGTACGACAGATACTTCTGGCTGTTCATAAAGTTCTTCATAAACGGTTCTTCGGTGATAACCCATCCTGCCGAGAACGACGGGAACGTACCCCAGCGGTAACCTTTGGCGAAGCGTGAAGAGCCGTCGTGGCGGACGTTGGCCTGGAAGAGGTAGCGGTCTGCGTAAGAATAGAGCACGCGGCCGAACCATGAGGTGGAGGTGTACTCCGAACCCGTGCCGCTGTTTTCCATATATTCCTCCGGACCGATGTTAAGGTAGGGATAATTGGTAAGCACATACTGGTCGCGTGCTGCTCCGAGACTCTCGCTCTTCGAGTAATAGTTCTCGAAACCGGCCATCACCGTGAGGCTGTGCTTGCCGAAGTCGCGCATGTAGTTGGCGATGACTTGCGACGTAACGTGCCAGTCGTCATTGCGGCCTTCGGTCAGTTTGTTTGTGTCATACAGGATTCCGCCTCCGCCGTCAAAGTATCCTCCGAAGGTGTTGGGGTCGTCGGCAAGCGTGTATCCGCAGGCCATCTGGAACTGCTTTGACTTCTGGTAGTTGATGTATGGTGCGACGATTGCCTGAATGCTCAAGCCCTCGAACGGCTTGATTGTGAGCGAGCCTTTTCCGCCCATCTGGGTAGAGTGGCTGACGGTAGAGCCGCCTTCCTTGAGCATTCCATAGGGGTTGGAGCCGCTCTTTCCCTCCGCAAGACGGCCGTCTGACCACGTAGCCGCGTAGATGGCGGGCATCAGGCGCATGGTGCTGAAGGGGTCGTATATCTTGTTCTGGCTCTTGGCGTGGCGCACGAATATGTCGAGCGAGGCGCTCAACCACTTGTTAATTGTGAAGTCGTTGTTGGTGCGCAGCATGTAACGCTGGAACTTGCGGCCGTCGTAAAGACCCTCCACATCGTCGTAAGAAAGCGACGTCTGCGAGCGGATGTTCTTGTTTCCGCCGCTCACGCTTATAGTGTGCGTCATACGAGGAGCCGAACCTTTAAGTATAAGATCGGTCCAGTCGGTCACGGGATAGCGGTTGGGGTCGGTCTCGTGGTACTTCATCCAGTTCTTAGTCTGGTCGGCGGAATAAGTCTGGAAGAAGCCCTGCGCCGGGTTGTCGTTGTACATCAGTTCGTTACTCATTTCGAGATAACGCGTCACACCGACCATTTCGGGTTGCTTGGTGGGTATTTCCCAGCCGAACTCGGCGTTGTACTTGATTTGGAACTTGCCCGTGTCCGAGCCGCGCTTGGTGGTTACGAGGATGACGCCCGCCGCGGCCTTAGAACCGTAGATGCTGGCTGCGGCCGCGTCCTTGAGCACGGTCACGCTCTCAACGTCGTTCGCGTTCACGTAGTCAAGGTCGCCCTCAACGCCGTCAACGATTACGAGCGGCGACGAGTCACCCATGGTTGTGACACCACGCACGTGGATGCTGCCGGCTCCAGAACCCGGCGCCGAGCTGCTGCGGCGCACCATCACGCCTGACAATGCTCCCTGCAATGCGTTTGAAAGCATCGTTGTACGGCGGTTGCTAAGGTCGCCGCCCTTCACGGCGGCGATGGCTCCGGTAAGGTCTTTCTTCTTCACCGTACCGTAACCGATTACGACAAGCTCTTCGAGCGAGTTGTTGTCCTCGGCCATCTCTATGTTGTAGCTGTTGCGGCTGCCCACCTTCACCTCCTGGGTGTTAAAGCCGATGTAGCTCACCTCGAGCGTGGAGCCTTCGGGAGCCTCGATTGAATAGTTGCCGTCAAAGTCGGTAACGGTGGCTATTTCAGTGCCTTTCACTTTTACGGTGGCGCCTATCAGAGGCTCACCGTTGGTGTCGGCGATTACGCCCGACACTTTCTTTCCTGTGCCTCTGGCGCCGTTCGGCTTTTGCGCCGGGCGCGCCGAGGGGTCTACGGTGATTGTAACCTGCCGGCCGGAAATGGCGTACTTCAGTCCGGTCTTGCGGCAAAGCTCGTCGAGAATGTTCTCCGCGCTCTTTCCCTGAAGGCGGATTGACACGTTTTCGCCGAGACGGTTTTTAACGTTCTCGCCATAAACAAATACGTACTTGCTATGGCTTTCGATGTAACTTAACACTGATTTCACTGTGTTGCTCCCGTTGTCGAGAACTTGCACGGCTCCAGCCTTGTCGGGAGACAAGCCTGAAGCCATGGCGGGAGACGACATGGCCGCCACCCCCAGAAGACACAGCGCGGCAAGGTGCCTGCCGCTGTTGGCAAAGATTGCTTTCTTTTTCATAAAGCTGATGTGTTTTGGTATAGTTTATCTTATTGTCATTTCTTTTACTTTCAGCCAGCCGCCGTCGAGCAGGGCCGCGTCAACGGCTATCTCAAGTCCGGGCCGGTTGCCCTTGGTTGTGTCAACAAGAGCCATCCTCCACTCGTATCTGCCCTTGGCAAGGCCGTCAAGACTTGCGGCCAGAGTGCAGTCGGCAGGCTTGCCGAGGAGCCATGTGGACAGGTCGCTCTGCTTGTCTACGAACACGCGCACCGCCCGTCCGTCCTTGAACAGGGCATAGCCCACCTTGTATTTCTGGTTCCACTGCGGTATGTTCGTAGGGCAATAGCCCCAGCCTATGTTCTCCCAGCGCGAGCGGAGCGTCACCTCCGAGCCGGTCTTGGCCTCGCCGGGCAGCGTGGCCGACGATGGATAGAGGCGGTAGCCGCCGTGGGCTATGAACGCCTTTACGAGGTTGAACGACGTGCCGAACCACGAGCGCACCTCGTCGTTTATGCGGAAGTCCATCATGTTTACGCGGCCTTCGCGCGCGTCGGTGTACTCTCCGAGGCGCACGTCCTCAGAATGTCCCTGGCGGTAGCGTCCGCTCGGGTCAATCCAGTAGCGGTGGTGCGCCTTGGTTATCCATCCGCCTTCCATTATTATGGGGCGGCGGAAGTTCCATTTCCGCGCGAAGTCCTTTTCCCACTGCTCGTAGTAGCCGGTCATGCCGAAAGCGTCGTGGCGCAGGCTGTAGCCCTTCCCTATCGCGCTTTCAAGCAAAGCCTGGCTGCGCGGATGAACCGGCGCCCAGCTTACGGTGTCGGCCACGAGGCGGTGGTAGTTGATTATGAGCGGAATGCGCGTGAAAGTCTTGGTGTAAAGGGTGGTAATCCAGTTGAACACCTGCTCCTTCTTGCTGTAGTCGCCGTAGACAAGGCCGTGTGCCTCGCCCCACTTTCCGAGTCCGAAAGCGTCGATGAAGTCAACCTTGTCGGGGTCGTTGAACTCGGTAGCCAGCGCCTTGAGGAACTTGGCATACTTCTCCTGGAACACGGGGTCGTCGGGATACGGCGACCAGTTCTTGGGGTTGCCGGGGTCCTGAAAGCCCTTTGCTCCGGCTTCCTTGACGTAGAGCGGCGTGTTCTGCCCCTGGTCGCGGCAGTCAACAACTATGCGGAAGGCCAGCTTCATGCCCCTGTCAGTGGCGCTTTTCAGCAGGCGGTTGAGCTTTGACGAGGGGTCGAGCCAGAAGTACTTGCCCTCCTCAGGCTCCATCGAACTCCAGCTTGTACGGATGTAACAGGTGTTGGCGTAGTCGGAAACGCGCACCGTAGAGTCGCCCACGCTCATCGCGTCGTAGCCCTCCTTCTGCCAGAAGTCGGCGTCCCAGCCGCGTCCCACGTACATCACCCATCCGCAGAGCGGATTGCGCAGCACGCGCACCGTGTCGGGTTTGAAAGTAACGCCCGCATCCTTTGCGCAAGCGGTGCCCGCCGCAAGGCCGAAGGCCAGCAGCAAGGCGCAGAAATGTTTATTCATGTTAACAAATTGTTTGGTCTTGCCGGCTTGAGGACACAGTGTCCCCTTCCCCATGGCAATTTCAATAAATTAAGTTAATAATGCTTTTTACGTGTTTTTTACATGCCTATTTCGAGACATACACCCTGCCGCCCGATACGGTCAGCCTGGTGCCGGTTATGATGTTGATGGCCTTAAGCACTTCGTCGATGTTTTTCTTGTAGACCAGCTTTCCGTAGAGCGGCGTCGAGCTGAAGTTGCCGCGCACGCCGATGTCCGTGCCGTAATAATGGTTAAGGCGTTCTACCACCTGGTGCAGGCCGTCGCCGTGCAAATCCATAATGTCGTTCATCCAGCTGGTGTACTGCGACGTGTCAACGGTGCGCAGGCCGTCGAGCTTGCCGTCGGTTATGTCGAGCAGCTGGCTCGGGCGCATCGTAACCTTGTCGCGGCTGCCCGTCGTGACCTCCACCGAGCCTTGCACGAGCACCACGTTTGAGTACTTGCCGTCATAGTTGAAGATGTTGAACTTGGTGCCGAGCACCTTCAGCTCGAAGCCTTTTGAGCGGACAACGAACGGGTGTTCCTCGTCACGCGCCACGTCGAGAAACACCTCGCCGCTGGCGTATATCTCGCGCGTGTCGCCGGTAAACTTCTCCGGATACCTTATTTCCGAGCGCGAGTTGGCCACGAGCTTCGTGCCGTCGGGCAGCATGATTGTCATGCGTTCGCCCGTGGGCACCTTGACGGTGACCGTAGCCGGGCTGACAGCCGCTATGGCCTGCTCGCGCAGCCCGTCGATGGCGTCGTCGGGAACGAGCCACAACGTAGCCACGACGGCCACGCAGGCAGCGGCCGCGAGCCAGCCGGCCACCATGCGCCGCAGCCGCGCGCGCCGCCTCGAACGGTGTATCTTGGCGTATGTCTTCTTCTTTATGCTGCCCATGTCAGTCTTTTCCGGCGTGCTACTGAATATGAAGTCTGCAAGCTTCACGTCATCCTCGCCTTTGCCGTAGTCGTGTCCGAATATGTCCTTTTCCATCTTCTTTATCCTTTTAATCTTTTTACCTTAATTATGCTTTTGCCTTGAGCCGCTTCCTAAGTGCGGCCAGGGCGTAACTTACGTGGTAGTTCACCGTCGCCAGCGATATGCTCAGCATGTCGCAGATGTCGGCGTATGGCATGCGTTCAATCTTGGCCAGATAGAACACATGCTTGCACTTGGCAGGCAGCTGCTCTATGGCTTCGTTAAGCCCTCTCATCTCTTCGGCCGAAATCATGCTGTCCACAGGCGTCTCCATCTGGGGGAACACGAAGTTCGACACGTCGTCTATGCTCACGCTCTTCCTGCGGCGCGACTCCTTGCGCAGCTGCGACACCGACTTGCGGTAGACCACCGTGCAGAGCCAGCTGTTGATGTTCTCTATGCCGAGCAGCTTCTTGCGCATCTTCCACACCTCGAAAAACACGTCGCTGACGATTTCTTCCGCCTGCTCCTTGTCGCCGAGTATGCCGAAGGCATGGTTATACATGTTCTGCGAATGGCGGTCCATGAAACCGTCAAACGCCAGTTCGTTTCCTTTCGATATTAGGATTAGTTCTCGTGACTCATCCATCATCTTACTTCCGCGGTTGTTTAGGTAGGTAGCTAAAGTCTTCATTTCACCCTCCGTGGGGCGTCTATCTACTAAAGAAGACGCAAAGGTAGGCAAAATATATAGGATGCAAGAAAGATTTTTTAAATTCATAATTCATCATCGGGTCAATTTCCCCGCGGATTTGCAAACCGGCCACTATGCAAAAGGCCGCATTCCGCCATGCAAAACACCGCATTTCACCCTGCAAAAGGCCGCCTTTTGCAATCCAAAAGACGGCCTTTTACAGCACAGGATGTAACATGTTGACATTCAAATGATTACAAGCCACAACCCATATCGACGCGCGGCTAATTATGAATTATGCGTTGCGCAGCATGAATCAACCTGAAGTGAATTATGAACCAACGCGCAGCTAATTATGAATTGTGAATCGTGAATTATTAATTAAAAAACCGTCCGTAATCTTCCTTATCTCGTAGAACACGCCGCCGAGCGGCTCGCGGTAGTGGAACAGCGGATGGCCCAGCCCCTCGAAGTAATGCGCCTCGACGGGCGTTCCCTGCCCGCGCAGCTGTTCTTCAAAGGCGCGCGCCTTGCCGATGGGCGTGAAGCTGTCTTTCGTACCCATCATGAAGAGCACCGGCTTGTGCATCGCCCGGACGTCGTTTTGCAGTGAATCGACAACGGGATAGTACAGCATGCGGGCGCACACCGCGCTGTCGGCTATCTTTCCGGCTATCGCGCCGCCGGCCGAAGCGCCCGCCACGACGATGCGCGACGTGTCAACGCCCAGCTCCCGGGCGTGGGCGCGGATGTAAGCCACGGCGTCGCGCCCGTCGGCCACGGCCTGCGCCGCGCCGCTTCCGCCAAGGCTCTTTATCGAATAGTCAACGCTGATGGCCGTAAAGCCGTGCTGCGCGTGCCAGCGGCATTCGCGGTAGAACTGCAACGGACTGCCATACTGCCACCCTCCGGCGAAGAAATACACCACCGCAGGCCGCCGCCCTCCCCCTTCGGGACGGAACAAGTGCAGCTCAAGGCCGCCGCGCAGCGAGTCGGCCTTGTAGCGTATGCGCTCCGGGCTGAACGCCTCGTGCTGCGGAGTGATGTGGCTGCGTATCGCGTCGAACCACTTTCGGGCCATGAACTCGCGCCCCCTGGCGTTGGGATGCACCTTGTCTTCGATGGTCATCGTTTGCCAGCAGTGCCCCTCGGCCATGTCAACCAGCACCACGCGGCTGTCGTTCAGAGAGTCTACAAACGCCTCGATGCGCCTGTTCAGCTCCGGAATGTACGAATATTTGGGCAGTTTGCCGCTCGGAGTGACCTTCGCCATGAAGACGTAAGCCTGCGGATTAACGGCGCGTATCTTGCCTATTATGCTCCTGTAGGCGCGCATCATGCCGTCAACGGGACGCCTGTCGGCGAAGTGGTTGTGCCCGGCGTGCAGCAGTACGACGTCGGCCGGATACCTGCGGTACAGGCTGTCGATGCGCTCGTCGAGGAACTCCACCGTCTGACCGCTGAAGCCGCAATGGCTCAGCCGCCCTATGCGGCACTCGCTCTGGCGCGGGCCTATGAAGTCGGCGTCGTATCCCCCGGCGAAAAGCAGCTCCCACAAGGGGTACAGGTAGGTGCTGAACGAGTCGCCGCCCTCGGTAATCGAGTCGCCCAGACCCATCACAGTGAGCCTGCGCCCCTCGCCTTCGGCCGCCACGGCAGGCGTAACCGACAAAAAAAGCGCCGGCACAAGACAGGCGCAAAACAGTTTCTTCAACATTGTATCAATACCTGAAAACATCGTGGAAAACGCCGCGCCCACACGCCGTATCAGGCGCACCGGCGCGGCATAGACACACTTTTACCTTATAATAACCTTCTTTCCGTTGTGAATGTAGATGCCCGTAGCCGTAGGACGAGCACCCAGCTTAACGCCCTGAAGCGTGTAGTAAGCGCCGTCACCGGCCTCCTCTACGGCCTCAACGCCCTGTATTCCCGACGGAGTTGTCTTGGCGTAAGCGCCCGGAGTGCTGCCGTCGGCACGCGTCTTGCCGGTCTGGTCAACGGTAACGTCGGCCTCGATGCCCCAGTCGGCAATGGCTTCGGCCAGCGCGGCGGCCGTGTATTTGCCGGTAGTAGCAAGCGGCTCGATTACTCCGTTGTCGCCAAGCACATTCTCGCCGAACACAGCCGCATAGTTGTTTCCGGCCTGCGCGTCGTCGGTATCGCCCCATGCAAGCACGCCGCCGGCATCAGAACCAACCACATTCATGCCGCCGCTGACGCTCGTCTTTGTCGTCGCTACAGAGAGCGCGGGCGTGTCGTCGTTTGACACGATGATAGAGTTTGCCACAAAGAGGTTGGCGTCCGAAGTCATTTCTATTTGCGGACCGTCGCCGTTTCCTGCCACGGTCGAGTTTACGACATACACATAACGCAGGTGGCTGTCGTCGGTACCTGTAGCGTAGATGGCCGCCTCTTCTTCACCGGCGGCATTGCCCGTAACGGTAGAGTTGACAATCTGCAGGTATGCGCCGTGCTGCATGCAGATTGCGCTTCCCAAGTCGTTCTTGATTGTATTGCGTGCTATAAGGCAGCGGTTGAACGTAGTCTTGCCCTTCTCCTTGTTGTCCGAAGTCAGCTTTATGGCTCCGCCGCGGCTCGTGGCCTTGTTGTCAGTGAACTCGCAGTCGTTGAAAACGGAAAGGCTGCGGTGGCTTGTGAACGCCATTCCGCCTACCTGCTTGGCATTTTCTCCTGTCGGGTCCTCGCCCACATTGCCATAGAAACGGCAGTTGTCAACCTCCACATAGCCGCAGTTGTCAAGATGGAGGGCGCCGCGTGCGGTGGCGTTGTCGCCCGGACTTGTCTGCGAATAAGCGCAGGTCAGCTCCAATCCTTTCAAAACAACCTTCTTTGTATCGTCGCCGTTCTTCGTGTCCGTCTTGAACGACAGCAGGCATTCGGCGTCGCCTTCGCTTGCCACACCGTCGCTGTTGGCGTCACCCGAGAACACGGTAGGCGTTTCGGTGGGATATGCTGGGGTTTCATTAGATGTTCCGGTAAGCTCTGACGCGAAGCCGCCGATGAACGTATAGCCTTTCTTTGTGACCTTCAAAGGCGTGGTAACCACATACGTTCCTTCTTTAAAATAGAAAACATCGCCGTTCTCATAAGTGTCTATGTTCTCGCACAAAACGCTGAACGGCATCGCGTTGTCCCATGAAGAGCCGTCGTTAGCACCAGCTCCAGTAAGGCTGACGTAATGATTGGTCTGGGCAGACAGCGCTGCCGGAGCGGCCATCAGGGCCGCAATTAAGGTAAGTTTTTTGAAATCCATAAGCTTAAAAGATTATTTAGGTTTACATTATCTCTGATTTCAGAGACGCGCCGCCCTGACTAACCTATAGGCAGGATTTCAACCATTTATATTTAATTAACGTTATGCCGTCCGCCCGGCAACAACCGTACAAAAACAAAAAGGAGTCGCAAGAACCAGTCTTGCAACTCCCCTTGTGCGGCATTAACCGCTGCGCTTCAAGATGGGCTTGAACCAACGACCCCCTGATTAACAGTCAGGTGCTCTAACCAACTGAGCTATTGAAGCAGTAAAGCATTGTTCTTTCAAATGCGTTGCAAAGGTAGTGCGTTTTTCCGAAACCACCAAATATTTTGGCTAAAAAATTGAATTTTCGGCCAAAATACAATGATTTTCTTGCCCAAAGCTGTGTTTTACGGCTGTAAAACCTTGTCTTTGGATGAGACAAGCTGCACGTTGGAAATGAAAATAAAATGTCGTTTCACGTCCTTTTATTTTGCATTTCACTCAGTTTGCATTATCTTTGCACTATATATTCGGCTATATATAACGCATAACAAAAGACGGATGACAAGAATGAAAATAATGATTTTGCAGCTCGCCGCCCTGCTCATGCTGCCCTTCGCGGCATCGACGGCGCAGGAGAGCAGGGACCACAACTTCGACGTTGCAAAGAACATGCAGCTGTTCAACGAGATTTACGGATACCTTGACCTTATGTATGTCGACACGCTCAACGCCGACGAGACGGTTGGAACGGCGATAAACTCGATGCTGCGGTCGCTCGACCCTTACACGGTATATTACCCGGAAAGCCAGGTGCAGGACCTGCGCACGATGATTACGGGCCGCTACGTCGGCATCGGCTCTATAATACGGTATAACCAGAATCTGAAGCGCGTCGTCATAGACGAGCCTATGGCCGGAACGCCGGCCGCTGAAGCGGGGCTGAAGAAGGGCGACGTAATATTAAGCATTGACGACTCGCTGATGACAGACAAGGACGTGCAGTATGTCAGCTCGCACCTGAAGGGCGACGCCGGAACCACGTTCGTGCTGAAGATACTGCGCCCCTCAACGGGCAAGGAGATGCAGATGCGCATAACACGCCGCGCCGTGGAGACCCCGGCGATTGTCTACTACGGCCTGCGCCCCGACGGCATAGGCTACCTAAGCCTGTCGGGCTTCACGGAGAACTGCGCCAAGGACGTGCGCCGCGCCTTTATCGACATGAAGCAGAAGGGCATGAAGGGCTTTGTGCTCGACCTGCGCGGCAACGGCGGAGGCTCGCTCGACGAGGCGGTGCAGATTGTCAACATGTTCGTGCCCAAGGGCCTGACGCTCGTCAAGACGCGCGGAAAGCTGAAGCGCGCCAACCGCGACTACACCACCACTGTTGACCCCATCGACTCCATAATGCCCGTTGTCGTAATGGTTGACGGCAGCTCGGCGAGCGCCAGCGAGATAACGGCCGGAAGCCTGCAAGACCTCGACCGCGCCGTAATCCTCGGCACACGCACATACGGCAAGGGCCTCGTGCAGCTGCCGGTAGACCTTTCATACAACGCGCAGCTGAAGCTTACCACCGGAAAATACTACATTCCAAGCGGCCGCTGCATACAGGCAATAAACTACCGCCACGCCCGCGGCGGCTACACAGAGCACGTGCCTGACAGCCTCACCAAGGTGTTCCACACCGCCGGGGGCCGCGAAGTGCGCGACGGCGGCGGCATAAAGCCCGACCTCGTGGTGCGGCCGGACTCTCTGCCGAACATCGCCTACTACCTGACAGTTACCGGATTAGACTCTACGGAGGTGCTGCTCGACTACGAAATCGACTACATCGCGAAGCACCCGACAATCGCGCCGGCGGCGGAGTTCAAGCTCTCTGACGCCGACTACGACGAGTTCAAGCGGCGCGTCATCGAGAGCGGCTTCTCATACGACCCCGAAAGCGAGCGCGCCTTGGGCACGCTGAAGAAGATTGTGAAGTTCGAGGGCTATTACGACGACGCCAAGGCGGAGTTCGAGGCGCTGGAGAAGAAGCTCAAGCACGACATCGCACGCGACCTCGACATGCACCGCGACGTGCTCAAGCAGCTCATAGCCAACGATATTGTGGCGGCCTACTACTTCCAGGCCGGCAGCGTGGAGAACAGCCTCGGCTACGACAAGCAGATGAAAGAGGCCTGCCGCCTGCTCAACAGTCCAGATGAATACCGCGCCATTCTTGACGGAACATACAAGCCGGAGAACGCCGGAAACGACAGCAACGGGGAAGACGACGACACGCAGGAGGACGACTGACGACACGCCGTCCGTCCCTCCCACTCCTCCCAGCTCTCCCTGTCCTCCACCATCTCCCAGACAACCCGACTACAACAACCCCATAAATTAAAAGAAAGGAACAAGATTATGACTAACAGGAAAGAAGTTTACCGCTGCACGGTATGCGGCAACATCGTTGAAGTATTGCACGCAGGCGCTGGAGAACTGGTATGCTGCGGACAGCCCATGAAGCTGCTGAAAGAGAACAGCGTGGATGCGGCTACCGAGAAGCACGTGCCCGTAATCGAGAAAATAGACGGCGGCTACCGCGTCACCGTGGGCAGCGTTGAGCACCCGATGCTCGACAACCACTACATAGAATGGATTGAACTGGTTGAGGGCGACAAGACACAGCGCCGCTACCTCAAGCCCGGCGACAAGCCCGTGGCCGAGTTCATGACCGACGCGACCGACGTTTACGCACGCGAATACTGCAACCTGCACGGGCAGTGGCGCTCGAAGTAAGACAAAAGAAAAAGCCCTCTCGCGAGGGCTTTTCCTTTTTTAGAAGTTAAAGGAGTTAAAGAAGTTATCGCTCGCTGCGCTCGCTAAGAAGTTAAAGACATTACTCTTGAAAGTTGAGGACATTTGCCGATGTTGGCTTTATCCATGGTTGGCGAAGCAGCCAAAACGTAAACGCCAATCCGCTGGTAATCAAGAGGTTAGTAAAAGGCCGTGTTTTACAAGCTAAAACACGGCCTTTTGCATTGCAATTGACGGCCTTTTGCACGGCAATTTGTCGCCTTTTAAATTGAGAATGGAGAAAGGAGAATGGATAATTATGATTACCTTTGAGGTTGCCTGTTAGCAAAGGTAATCATAATTATCCATTCTCCTTTCTCCATTCTCAATTAAAAGCAACCCCCACCCCAACCCTCCCGAAGGGAGGGAGCTTAATATGCCTTTGCCAATAATATTATATTTGCCCCATTCGCCCTATCTGTCCTATTCCTCCCATATCCCCATCAATGGCACAATAGGCCGCAAACGGGGCTTTTTATAGTTTTTTATGAAACAAATACTTGCTTTCTCATTGAAAACGATTAGATTTGTAGCCGATAATATTACAAATCCTAACACAACATGAATAACAAGGCATTAAAATCACTGACACTGCTCATGGCCGGAACAATGGCAATGAGTTCGTGCATCGGTTCGTTCGGGCTGTTCAACAAAGTGCTCGACTGGAACCAGCAGGCCACGGGCAACAAGTTCCTCAACTGGCTGATTTTCATACTTATATCGCCGGCTTACGTGCTTTGCGGAGTGGCCGACCTATTCGTAATCAACAGCATAGAGTTCTGGTCAGGCTCCAACCCCTTGGCCGAGAACGTTGGCAAGACGGAGAACATAATGGGAAGCGACGGCAAGCTGTATGCCGTGACTACGCTCGAGGACGGCTATGAGGTAAAGGCACCGGACGGCAAGATTGTAAACTTCAAACACAACGCCGAGGACGACTCATGGTCGATGGTGCAGGACGGAAAGACAACCAAACTGCTGAAAATGAAGGGCAAGAACGCTGCCGAAATATACCTGAAAGACGGCGGCTCGATGGACGTCAGCCTCAACGAACAGGGCATTTACCAAGCCCGCATGGCCGTTAACGGCGGAATGTATTTCGCATTTAATAAATGAAAAAAAGCTCGCTTAGGCGAGCTTTTTTTAGTAGTTAAGGGAGTTTTGTTCAGAAGTTAAGGGAGTTAAAGGAGTTAACGCTCGCTGCGTTCGCTGGGAGTTAAAGACAAATGTCTTGTATCTTGTCACTCGTTCCTTGTCAACTGGCAAAAGTAATGGCTTTAACTTCTAATAAAAGTTCCTTCTCTTTCTCTCCTCTTCCTTCTCCGCACACTCGGGACAAAGCCCCTTGATGACATAGTTTATGCTGCTGATTAGGAAGCCGTCGGGCAGCTCCACAACAGGCACATGTATGCGTTTGAGGCAGAAGGTGCGGTGGCAATGCTCGCAATAGAAGTGTGTGTGCTCGTCGTCAACGCTGCAATCGCAGTCGTCCGAGCAGACGTTGTACTTCAGAGAGCCGCTCCCGTCGTCAACGGCATGTATGAGTTTGCCCAGCAGGAACACCGAGAGCGTGCGCGAAATGGTGCTCTTGTCGACCGTGGGCAGCAGCCTTTCGAGCTGCGGCAGCGACACCGTCTCGTCGCCGCGGCACATCGCCCGCAGTATCAGCAGCCTCGTGGCGGTGGGCTTTATGCCGCGGTGCTCCAGCTTGTGGATGTAGAAATCTTCGTCAATCATAGTGGTGCAAAAATAAGAAATATTTGCAGAAAGGACAAGCCTTTCCGCAAAAGAAGTTATAGAAGTTAAAGAAGTTATCGCTCGCTGCGCTCGCTAAGAAGTTAAAGCCATTACCTTTGAAGCTGACAAGTAACGAGTGACAAGCAGACAAGGCATTTGGCTTTAACTTCTTAGCGGGCGCAGCGAGCGATAACTTCTTTAACTTCTATAACTTCAAATAAGCAATCCTCGTCGCATTCAGCACCGCGAGGAGAGCCACTCCGACGTCGGCGAACACCGCGCCCCACATGTTTGCAAGGCCGAGAACGCCGAGAAGCATCACCAATATCTTCACGCCGATGGCGAAAACGATGTTCTGGCGCACTATGGTCCGCGTGCGGCGGCTTATGCGTATGGACTCGGCCACCTTCGAGGGGCTGTCCGTCTGAAGCACCACGTCGGCCGTCTCTACGGCCATATCGGCGCCAAGCGCGCCCATCGCAACTCCAACATCGGCGGTGGCGAGCACCGGGGCGTCGTTAATCCCGTCGCCCACGAAGGCCACGGTGCGCCCCTCGCGCTTCAGTTCTTCTATGCGCCTGACCTTCCCTTCGGGCAGAAGGTCGCCGCCGCCACGGTCTACATGCAGCCCGGCGGCCACCTTGTCGACAAGCGACTGCCTGTCGCCCGACAGTATTTCGACGCGCCCCACGCCGCAGCTGCGCAGTCCGCCGACGGCCTCACGGGCGTCATCCTTCAGCGTGTCGGCCAGCACTAAGCAGCCCTCATACCGCCCGTCTTTGGCGCAGGCCACAACGGTTTCGGCCACGGCGGCCAGCTCTTGCGGATAGGCTACGCCCTCGCGGTCGAGCAGCTTCAGCGTTCCTGCCACCCAGCGGTGGCCGTCAACAGTGGCCGTAAGGCCGTAACCGGCAACGTTTTTAAGGTCGGTCACGGTGGCGTCGGCCGCTCCGGCGTACTCCACAATGGCCTTGGCAATGGGGTGGCTGCCGCCGCTCTCCATGGCGGACACGGCGCGCAGCATGCCGTCTTTATCTCCGCCGTCAACGCGGACGACGGCGAAGCGGCCACGGGTGAGCGTCCCCGTCTTGTCGAACACCACGGTGTCAACCCTCGACATGGCGTCGAGCCAGTTGCCGCCCTTGAACAGTATGCCGCGCCTTGACGCCGCGCCGATGCCTGCGAAATAGCTAAGCGGAATGCTGATAACCAGCGCGCAGGGGCACGATATTACCAAGAAGATTAGCGCACGGTAAAACCATGTGTTAAAGTCGTATGCGAACGAGCCGTCAAACAGTGACCACAAGTATGGCACAACCACCGTGAGCGCGGCCAGGCCGATTACCGTCGGCGTGTACACCCGGGCGAAACGGCGGATGAACAGCTCGGCAGGAGCCTTGCGCTCAGACGCCTCCTCAACCATCTGCAATATCCTTGCCACGGCGCTTTGGCCTGCCTCGCGCACCACGCGGAGGCGCACCACGCTGTCTGCCGCCACCATGCCGGCCAGTACCTCGCCGCCGCTTTCTATGGTGCGCGGCACGCTTTCGCCCGTCAACGCAGCCGTGTCGAAGGCCGCCGACGGGCCTTCAAGCCGCCCGTCAAGCGGAACACGCTCGCCGGGGCGCACCTCTATAATATCGCCCACGCGCACGTCGCCGGGCGACTTCACCTCCGTCTTATCCCCGACGACTACCGACGCGCGGTCGGGACGGAACTCCATCATGGCCTTTATGTTGTCGCGCGCACGGTCGACGGCCATGTCCTGCAACGCCTCGCCGATGCAATAGAACAGCATCACGGCCACGGCCTCGGGATATTCGCCTATCAGAAACGCGCCGACGGCCGCCACACTCATCAACATGAACTCGCTGAACACGTCGCCCTTGGCGGCGCACTCCCACGCCTCCTTAATCACTCCAAGCCCCACGGGCAGGAAGGCGACGGCATACCACACAGCCCTGACCCACTCCGCAGTGAACCAATCGGCATCCAAAGCCGACATCACCATGCCGCCTGCAAGCATGACAAGCGACACAGCCTGGCGCAAAATAACACTCTTTTCCATACCGCAATAATATTTGCTGAAATCGTTTTACAACGCAAAAGTACTGCAAACAGGATGCAACCGGGTTGCAAAGTGCAACCCACCACGACCAAACCTAACACTCACCCCGACCAAAAGGGCCACCCAACCCAACCCTTCCAAAGGGAGGGAGCTTGATATGCTTTGCCAATCGGCACGCATTTGTCCTATCAGCCACATTCGTCCTATTCACCCTATAAGGGTTAACTGGAAAAAGGTAATCAAGCTCCCTCCCTTCGGAAGGGTTGGGGTGGGTTGTCCTTTTGGTTGGGGTGGGTTTCCAATATGCCGTGTTTTGCCGTGCAAAAAGCCATGTTTTAGCCGCCAAAAGGCCGTGTTTTGCAGGCTAAAACACGGCCTTTTGCACAGCCTTGCTCAACATGCTGTGCCACAAGCGGTTACGAAACGACAACGAAACGGCATCAACAGCTCCTGAAAGCAACGTGAAAACAGCGCGGCACCGACGGCGGCGCAGGCGGCGGCACTTGCGCAACAAAAAATGCAAAAACAGCCGGCCAACGGCCCTGAAATGCAAATTTTGCTGTTGATATGTTAAATGTTTCAGTTAAAAACGTTAAAAGGCTTTGAGAGGGAGATAAATTTTTGCTAACTTCATGGCGGTTTTCAAGTCATTTTGACTACAAACAACACGTTTTCACAGTCAACCATAAACATGCAAGCATATCTTTTTTAATTTTTACTAAAAACTTATCCTATGAAAAAATGTTATTTCACCACAGTAGCATTAGCCATTATGGCAATGTTGTTCGGCGGATTGCCGGCCATGGCCGACGGTTATGTCACCGCCATACCGTTCACCGAGACGTTTGACGACGAAAGCCACTATACATTAGGAGGAGAGTTGCCCGACGGCTGGGCGCAGTATGCCGCCAGCGGAAACACCGGGTTTACAAGAGAGAACTCACAGGAAAGCTACGAACAGGCGCATTCAGGCCAGTACTACATCCAAAGCTACGGCATGTCATCGGGCAGGCAGGACGTGCTCTTCACGCCGATGCTCCAGATGACGGCAGGCTCTGAATACACAATATCATTCTACGTCCGCGCAAGCGCCTACCAGACAGGGCGCACCCCGTCGGTAGCCATAACCGCGGGCCAAGGGCAGACCGTTGACGACCAGACCGTAACCGTAAAGGAGGCGGAAATGATTGAAAACACGCAGTTCGAGCTTGTAGAAGCCACCTTCACGCCCGAAGAGAGCGGCCAGTACAGCATAGCCATACAGGTTACGGCAAACCTGTCGTCGAGCGGCTTCGTGTTCATCGACGACGTGACCGTTGACGGCGAGGCTGTGACTCCGCCGGCCGAGGAATGGGAAGCAAGCATACCCTACGCCGAGAACTTCGACGACGCCGGGCACTACAACGGACAGGACAACCTGCCGATAGGCTGGTTCACAAGCGGCGAGTCGCCCTTCTTCACGGCAAGCTCTAACAGCATCCCTGCCGTTTCAGGCGCATACTACATGATAACGACAAGCTCAGTCATAGCCGACAGGCGCGACATAGCCTACTCGCCGATGCTCGAGATGGAGGCGGGCAAGCCCTACAAGGTATCGTTCTACCTGTGCATGCCCGGCGAAAGCTCGACGCCTTCGTTCAAGTTCACCGCAGGCCAGGAACAGGCTTCCGACATGCAGACCACCACTTTGGTTGAGGTCAACGAAATAATAAGCGAGTGGAAACGCTACGAGTTCACCTTCACGCCCGAGACTACGGGCGAATACTGCTTTGCCTTCTGGGCATGCTCCGCGTCGGCAGGCGACGGCTACATCTGCATAGACAACTTCAGGCTTAGCGAGGCCGACGACGTGTTCGCACCGGAAACGGCGTTCGACTTCGGCAATACGCTCCACTCCATCTTCACAGGCAGCTCCATAGTGTTCCCCGGACAGGCGGTCAAGCTCATCAACAAGACCAACGACGCCGAAACCTACGAATGGAGCGTTGACAACGGCGGAGCCACAATATCCGACCCGGCGGCCGTCAACCCCACCATCACCTTCAACGAGGCCGGCGCATACACCGTAACGCTCAGGGCCACCAACAGCGGCGGAACCACCGAAACGTCGCGCACGCTCAACGTGTCGTTCCCCGCTGAGGGCGAAAGCGACGCCTTCCAGACCGTAGACGACGCACTGGACAAGATTTACCAGCAGGACGCCACGCCGGCGTTCCGCGAGGACGGCTCGGTTGAAGACGTATTCACATACTCTACCTACCAAGACTACGTGGTTGGAGTGAACCACTATTACAGGGCGTTCGCCGAGCGCTTCGACGTCCCGGCAGGCAACAAGATGGACATAACGAGCATCACGTTCAACTCGATGAACTACTACCTGTTCGACCAGACACTCGGCATTGACGTAGACGAAAACGGCAACCCGTCGGAATACAGCAGCTTCGACAAGGACAAGCAGATGTCAATCGTGGTATATCCCGACAAAGACGGCAGGCCCGACGTTGACAACCCCATCTACAAGAAGACCGACCTCATCAGCAACATATTATACCTTGACTACAAGCCGGTACGCATAGGCGTGCAGTTCGACGACGCAAAGGTTACAGTCGACGGCCCGTTCTACATCGCGCTGGAATTTGACAAGCTCACCGTCGACCCGTACAGCCCCGACTTCCTCTCGCGCTCCTACTTCGGCGGAGACACACGCAAGCACGCCAACGGCGAGACCACACTTTGGGTGAAGCCAGAAGCCGCAATACCGGGAAGCGAATTTGAACAGACCGGCACACTCAACCAATACTGCCGCGCAGACGAGTTCTCACGCGAGCTGACCGGCTACAGCTTCTGCGTCATGCCGTGGGTTACATACGGAAAAATCATAACAACCGGCATCGGCAACAGCACCGTTCCCGGCCAAGACATAACGCTTTACGTATCGGTTGACGGCGGCAGCCTCCGCCTCTCCGGCCTGAAGGCGGGCAACAAGGTGAGCGTTTACTCAACGGGCGGAGCCACCGTATTCACCGGCACAGCCGCAGGCGAAGAGATGACGATACCCGCAAGCAACTGGGGCAAGGGCATATTCATCGTGTCTGTGGACGGACAATCGATAAAAGTAGCCAAGTAAACCGAACGCAAAAACAGCACGTTACAGATGAACAGATTGATTGGCACTTTACTGGCCGCCAGCATACTCTGTCTCTTCCGGGTGCCGGTACACGCCGTACCGGCATTCCCGGGAGAGATATCGTACACCCAACCTGACGGGACGGTGGTGAAATACCACCTGCGCGGCGACGAGCACAGGCACTGGATGGAGTCGGCCGAAGGCTACATCCTGGAAAAAGCCGAAAGCGGATACCTCATGTACGCCGAGAAAAAAGGCGGAGCACTCAAGGCGTCGGCCTTGAAATACACAGGCGACGACAACACGGCCAAGGCCCGCATGAGGCTGCTCACACGGGCCGACATGCCCGCCCCGGCCAGAACCGTAGGCGACCCGTCGCTCTCCATAGGGCAGTCGTTCCCGCTTACGGGCAAGAGAAAGCTGCTGATGCTGCTCGTAAACTTCGCCGACACGAAGACAACCGTAGAGGCGGCGGCCTTCGACGAAATGATGAACGCCGAAGGATATGACGGCACGGGAAGCTTCCGCGACTTCTACCTTGAGAACTCATACGGCCAGCTCGACATCGAGACTACCGTAATAGGATGGATTCAGCTGCCGTCGAACAAGGCCATGTACGACACGGAGGACATGACACAGCTCATCTCCGACGCCATCACGGCCGTAGGCAACACCGTGGACTTTTCGCAATTCGACAACGACGGCGACGGAATACTCGACGGACTGTCAATCATCCACCAGGGAACGGGGCAGGAAGTGACCGGCAGCCCGGGCGACATCTGGTCGCACAGCGCCGAACTTCTGGCCGACGTCTACGCCGGGGGAAAGCGTGTACGGACGTACACAATACAGCCAGAACTCTTAGGATACCCTACCGCCACGCAGATGGCTACGGTCGGAGTGTTCTGCCACGAGTTCGGACACAACCTCGGTGCGCCCGACTTTTACGACACCGACTATGAAGGCAGCGGCGGCAACTTCAACGGAACGGGCGTGTGGGACCTGATGGCCGAGGGTATATGGAACGAATACCTCGTGCCCGGCGACTCCCCGTCGCACATCAACATGTGGCAGAAGATGCAGTTCGGGTGGGTAAAACCCGAGTACCTCACCGAAAGCCGTACCGTCAATGACATCCCGGCGGCATCCGACGAGCCAGTGGGATACATCGCCGAGACGACACGCGAAGGCGACTACTTCGTAATAGAACACCGCGTGCCGCAAAAGTTCGACCGACTGCTGCCAGGCTCCGGGCTGGTGGTTTACCACGTAGACGAGAACAGGCTGAGGCAGACGCTCAACATGAACACCATCAACGCGGACTACGCACAGGCCGTCTACACCGTATGCGCATCGGCAACGGGCGACCCGGGCACGTCGCCGGCATCATACGGAGACATCAACAGCGCAGGCGCACTGTTCCCCGGAACGGGCGGAGCGGCGGAATTCTCAGACACGACAACGCCGTCAACCCACTCGAACGACGGCAAATACGCCTACTTCTCATTGCGCGACATAAAGGCTGACGGCGCCGTTGCGTCGTTCAGTTTCGTCAAGGAAGAGGCTCCGCAGACCGTGCGTAACTTCACGGCAGCGGCGCGCCGGGGCGTGGTTACGCTTACATGGGACGCCCCGGAGAAAGGAACGGTGGAAGCTTACCGCGTTTTCCGCGACAACGTGCTGATTGAAGAGACCACCGGCCTGCAATACGTTGACAACAACCTTACCGCGACCGTGGCCACTTACAAGGTGGACGTGCTGTATGCCGACGGGCTTTACTCGCCGTTCGCGACAAGCACCGTGCGCGTGCCGGCCAACAAGATAGAGTCCGTAACGCCGCAGGTCGAGGGACAGGAGGTGACGCTTACGTGGGAACTTGACGACATGCTGACACGCATGAACCCCGACATCGGCACGGCAATGGACAACGTACTGATTACCTCGGTGTCGGGAGGCACGATGGAGTTCGCCCAGCTTTTCACCGCGGCCGAGCTGAAGACATACGCCGGGTATGTGATTGAGGAGCTGTCGTTCTGCCCGTTCTCCAGCCAGCGCGAAGTGAGCTACAAGCTCCGCGTGTACCGCGCCGAACCCGGAGGCACGCCCGAAGTGGCAAGCGAGCGCAACGTAACCGAATACGGTTCGGGAGCATGGCGCACGCTGAAACTGCCCACACCGGTCGAGATAGAACCGGGCTACGACTACTACATAGGCTTCGCCGCCGAGAGCAGCATCGGCTATGTGGCCGTTGTATGCGACGGGACTACACTTGACGAGGGCAAAGGCAACCTGGCATGCGTGGACGGAGAGTGGAGCGGTAGCATGCTCGAAGGCAACATCTTCCTGTATGCAACGCTGCAGCCGCACACGCCGGGCGCGGCCGACTTCGTAAAGGGAGAGCAGCCAGAGTTCAACCCGGACTTCGACCCTGTGGCCGACACGGCCTACCCGCTCGGCTTCAACGTCTACCGCGACAACGAGCTGGTCGGCTTCACCTCGACAGGCATCTTCATTGACGAGGCCGCCGGCACCGGCAGGCACGTCTACAGCATATCCTGCCTGTATGAAGGCGACAACGAGTCGCGTCCGGCGGAAACCACGGTGAACGTGACAAGCACCGGCATTGACGGCGTTGCCGACGGCGGAGAAGCAGGAACGGTGAGCGCCGACGGACGTACAATACGCGCACGCTCGGCCTGCGGAGGCACGCTTTCAGTGTTCACTCCGGGCGGAACGGCCATAGCCACCGGCGTAGAGATAGCCGCAGACGGCGAGGCGGCAGTGAATCCGGGCGCGCCCGGACTGTACATTGCGGTGCTGAAGTCGCAAAACAAAGTGTCAACCTATAAAATAACGATAAAGTAAAGAGCAATGAACAACATCATAAAGACATCACTCGCGATAATACTTTGCGCCGCAGCGACAGCCGCGCAAGCGCAACACGACGGCTCATGGGGCAACCGCAGCGCAGCGCGCAAGGCCGCCACGGCCGCAGCCACAAGCGTCATGACGCAGCGAATGCAGGCCGCGCCGGGCACGGCAAGGCACATCCAGGCACGCGAGGGCAGGCCGGCAAGGCAGGCGACGAGGGCCGATGAAACCACAACCGTACTCTACGAGGACTTCAGCAAGATGACACTGGGCACGGAGGACGCGCCCGAGATGTCGCTCGGCATCGTAGGGAGCGACGGCTACATATACTACGACTACGTGCAGACATACGGCTGGGCCGGCCTTAACGTCTACTCGGCAGGAGGCTGCTGCTACCTTGCCGACGGCACGGAGGCCTTCATCAACACGCCCGTGCTCGACCTTTCGGGCAGCGGCGGCGAGTTCACCATAAGGGTGTCGTTCAAAGCCGTGGAGGACACCAGGTTCTACATCACCGCCATTGGCTCAGGCGGCAACCTGATTGACGGCGGATACGTCAACGCCACCACCGAATGGATGTACGCCGACGTGCCGGTAGCCGGCGGACTGGCGCAGACCGTAATACAGTTCTTCGGCGACGCGCCGGTGTACATCGACGACGTTATCGTGACGCAGGAGGCCGGGACACAGGAGCCTGCATCCATCGAAGCGCCAAGCTCGCTGTCGGCCACCGACATAACCGACACGGGCTTCACAGCCAGCTGGAACGCCGTTACCGACGCCACGGGCTACCTGCTCGACGTGTTCTACTACGGCACGGACAACGAGCGGACTTACGCCATAACCGACCGCGAAGTGGCCGGAACCACCTGCACCGTTGACGGGCTGGAGGCCGGACACACATATTTCTTCACCGTGCAGGCTACCGACGGCACGCTGACATCCGCAGAGTCGCAGCAGGTAATAGTGCGCAACCCATCGGAAAGCATCGGCAACCCCACGGCCACCGAGGCCACCGAAGTGACCGACAACGGCTTCCGCGCCAACTGGACGGCGGCCGAGAACGCCGCATGGTACACCCTATACACCTACTCTTACCACACGGTAGCGGAGACGGGCGCATTCGAAGTGGAGCACGAGACGTTCGACAAGTTCACCGAAGGCACGGTAGCCAACCCCCTGTACAACGGCACTGACGTGATACTCAACGACTACACCGAGCACCCCAACTGGGAAGGCGTGACCACGATGAGCGCCAACGGCATGCTCGGCCTGCGCAACTACTACTCCATAATGGGATATTACTCCGGCCTGTACACCCCCATCTACTCGGTAAGCTCGGCCTCCACGCCGGGACAGGTGACGGTGAGGCTCACCGCAATGCGCGACGCGGCATGCTCGGCATCGACGCAAATAGGCTTGGCCTGCATCAACGCCGACGACATGGACGCCGCCCCGGAATGGCAGCTGAAGACGTTTGCAAGCGACACGGAGACCTTCGAGTTCACCATGGACGCTTACAAGAACTACTACATAGCCATAGCCTTCGCCGACCCCGAGAACCAGGACTACGGCACTACGGGCACCGTGTGGATTGACGACATCACGATAAGCCAGCAGCTCAACGCCGGCGACGTATTCAGCCGGATGCACTCGGCCGACGTGGTCTTCGGCGGCACATCGTTCTACGTTGACACACCCAACCGCGGCGACGACACGTATTCATACTTCGTGCAGGCCACCACTAACGGCGCCAGCGGCACCATAGACTCCGACTTCTCGAACGAAGTCTACGTCGAGTACACGCCCAGCGGCATATCGCAGGCCGAAGCAACGGGCGCAGCTATGGTACGCGGAACTGAAGGCGGAGTGGAAGTAACGCTCGGCTCCGACGCGCGCATAACCGTCTACAGCCCGTCGGGCGCGGTGGCTGCGGCTACAGGAGGCAAGACCGGCACCAACCGGATAGCACTGCCCAAGGGCCTGTACATAGTCAAGGCCGGCACCGAAACCGCAAAGGTCATCGTCCGGTGACACAAACCACATGACTACACATAAAACAAGAGGTGGCGTTCCGACGTGCGGAACGCCACCTCTTGCATTCCAAAAGGCCGTCGATTACAAGCCAAAAGGCCGTGTTTTGCAACGCAAAACACGGCCTTTTGCAACACATTGAGCCTCAACGTGTTACACGGGCAACGAAAGACGCCGTTCAATGCGCCGCCGACTTCGAGAACAGGTTGATTACAACCACGCCCACGATGATTAGCGCAATGCCGATGACGGCAGGCGCGTCGAGGTGCTGCCTGAACACGAAGCGGCCTATGAGCGACACGAGCACTATGCCCACAGCCGACCAGACGGCGTAAGCTATGCCCACGGGCATTGTCTTCAACACGTGGCTAAGGCAGTAGAACGAGCCTGCATAGCCCAGCACGGTGAGCACCGACGGCCACAGCCTCGTAAACTGCTCGCTCTGCTTCAGGCACGATGTGGCGAACGTCTCCAAGACGATGGCGGCCAATAAAACGAGGTAGCTTTTCATATTTTTTTATTTTGGGAGTAAAAGAAGTTTTGTTCAAGAGTTAAAGAAGTTAAAGGAAGTTATCACTCGCTGCGCTCGTTAGAAGTTAAAGCCATTACCTTTGCCAGTTGACAAGATACGAGTGACAAGATACGAGGCATTTGTCTTTACTCCAAAGCTAATGGCTTTAACTTCTAACGAGCGCAGCGAGTGATAACTTCCTTTAACTTCTTTTACTCCATAAGACATAACTCACACAAACATCAGCGTGGTAAGCCTGTCCTTGCGGAACACGTCCTGCGCAACGGCCTGCATCCCCTCGGCTGTCACCTCGTCGACACGCGCCATGAGCCGCGCCACGTCCTTCTCGATGCCGTGGTGCAGGTAGCTGCGGCCGAAGTCGAGGGCGAAGCTCTCGCGGTTGTCGCAGGCCACGCCTATCTGCCCCTTTATCTGCCGCTTTGCGGCGGCGAGGGCGGCGGCTGAAAGCGGCTTCGAGGCCAGCTTGTCAAGCTCGCGCATCACGAGGCGGCGGCATTTCGACACGTCGTGAGGGTCGCACCCGAAGTAAGCGCACCACATCCCCGTGTCCGAATAGCTCACCATCGAGCTTTCGACGGTGTACACCAGTCCGTGCTTCTCCCTCAGGGCAATGTTCAGCCGGGCGTTCATGCCCGGGCCGCCGAGAATGTTGTTCATCAGGTAAAGCGTGAAGCGGCGCGCGTCGTGCACGTCGTAGGCGCGGCAGCCCAGCATCACATGCGCCTGGTGCGTGCCCCTCTCTACGGTCTCCTCGCGCGGCATGTACTCCGGAACAACCGCATCGCGCGCCTTTCCGCGGCGCGGGGCGCACTGCGGAAAGCCGGCCGTGGCCTTCTCCAAGAGGCGCACAAGGCGGTCGAAGCCGATGTCTCCATAAGCGAAGAACACCGCGTTCTCCGGGCGGTAATGCCTGCCTGTGAAGCGCGCCACGTCGTCATGTGTGAAGCCGCGCAGGCGTTCCTGCGTGCCGAGGATGTTGTGTCCGAGGGGATGCCCGCCGAACACCATGTTCTCGAAGCGGTCGTAAATCAGCTCCGCCGGCGAGTCGTTGTAGCACTCTATCTCGTCGCACACCACCTCTATTTCCTTCTCCAGCTCGGCCTGCGGATACGTGCTGTGCAGCACGATGTCGGTAAGCAGGTCGACGGCGCGCGGCAGGTGCTCGCGCAGGATGGCCGCATGGAACACCGTGTCCTCCTTGTTCGTGAAGGCGTTGAGGTCGCCGCCCACGCTCTCCAGGCAGTTAAGCACCTGCATGGAGCGCCGCCGGGCAGTGCCCTTGAACGTCATGTGCTCGCAGAAGTGGGCAAGGCCCTCCTCGCCCGGCAGCTCGTCGCGCGTGCCTGCGCCGACGGCGTAGCCGCAATACACCACGGGCGACGCCGACGCCAGATGGATGACGCGCAGCCCGTTGCCTAAAACATGAGTGTTGTATTTCATAACCAAGGGTGCAAAATTACAGGTTTTTCACGAGTTTAACACGCTACGGATTACATAAAAAGCATTTTTTCACTATCTTTGCGGCGAATATCCAACATATCGCAATACAACGACAATGCGCAAGGTAATAGGAATAGGCGAAACCGTGCTCGACATCATATTCAAGGGCGGGCAGCCCGTGAGCGCCGTGCCGGGCGGCTCCGTGTACAACGGCATAATATCGCTGGGGCGCGCCGGGGTGCCGGCGGCGTTCATAAGCGAGGTGGGCGACGACCGCATCGGCGAAAAGACGGTGAGCTTCCTGAAGGAGAACGGCGTCGACGCGACGTTCGTCAGCCGTAACAAGGGCACAAAGTCGCCCGTCTCGCTGGCGTTCCTCAACGGGCAGAACGACGCCGAATACATATTCTACAAGGACCATCCGCACGACCGCCTGGACTACATCACGCCTGAAATCAACCGCGACGACATCGTGATGCTCGGCTCTTACTACGCCGTAAACCCGGTCATACGACCGCAGGTGGCCGCAATACTCAACGCCGCACGCGACCGCGGAGCCATCATCTACTATGACGTCAACTTCCGCGCGGCGCACGCCGACGAGGTGATGAAGCTGACACCGAACATCCTGGAGAACTTCGAATACGCCGACATAGTGCGCGGAAGCCGCGACGACTTCAACGTGATGTACCGCATGGACACGCCCGACAAGGTGTACAACTCTGAGATTTCGTTCTACTGCAAGAAGTTCGTCTACACCGACGGGGCGGCCGACGTGGAGCTGCGCGGCGACAACGGGCTGCGCAAGAGCTACGCCGTGGAGGCCACGGAGACGGTGAGCACCATCGGCGCCGGAGACAACTTCAACGCCGGAATAGTGTACGGCATGATGCGTTACGGCGTGACGCGCGACATGATGGACGGCGCGATACCCGAACAGACGTGGGACAACATCATACGGTGCGCCCTCGCCTTCTCGGCCAACTGCTGCCGAAGCATAGGCAACTCCGTAGACAAGGCTTTCGGAGAGGCCATGAAGAAGGAGCTTGGCAACGCATTGAAAGGAAACAACTAAAACAAATACAGACATGATTGAGATTACAGACAAAATCTATTACGTTGGCGTCAACGACCGCAACAAGGAGCTTTTCGAAGGCTTGTGGCCGCTGCCCAACGGCGTTTCTTATAACTCTTACCTCATCGACGACGACAAGGTGTGCCTCGTCGACACCGTGGAGGTTGACTTCTTCATGCCTTACCTCAAGAACATACGCGAAGTATTGGGCGACAGGCAGATAGATTATCTCGTCATCAACCACATGGAACCCGACCACAGCGGCGCCATAGAGCTTATCAGGAAGTACTATCCCGGAGTGAAAATCGTGGCCAACAAAAAGACGTTCGGCATGATTGAGGGCTTCTACGGCATAACGACCGACGAGGTGGAGGTGAAGAACGGCTCTACGCTCGACCTCGGACACCACAAGCTCTCGTTCGTTCTCACCCCTATGGTGCACTGGCCCGAGACGATGGTCACGCTCGACACAACCACCAACACGCTGTTCTCCGGCGACGCGTTCGGCTGCTTCGGCGCGCTGAACGGCGGCATAATAGACTCTGAAATCAACTGCGACGGGTTCTGGCTGGAGATGGTACGCTACTATTCGAACATCGTCGGCAAGTACGGAACTCCAGTACAGAACGCCCTGAAGAAATTAGAGGGAGTGCAGCTCGACTACATCTGCTCGACACACGGCCCCGTATGGCACGAATATGTTGACAAGGTGATAGGCATCTACGACCGTCTAAGCCGCTACGAGACCGAGGAAGGCATCGTGATATGCTACGGAACGATGTACGGCAACACCGAACGCATGGCCGAAGTGATAGCCCGCGCGGCGAGCCAGGCCGGCATCAAGAACATCGTAATGTACAACGTGTCGAAGACCCACCACTCTTACATCATACGTGACGTGTTCCGTTACCGCGGACTCATCGTCGGCGCGCCGACGTACAACGCCGGGCTGTACCACGAAATGGAAGTGCTTTTGAGCGAGCTGGCCGGCAAGGACATCAAGAACCGCCACTACTTAGGCTGGTTCGGCAGCTATGCGTGGGCAGGAAAGGCCGTGGAGCGCATCAAGGAATGGAACGAACACCACCTCAAGTTCGAGCCTGTGGGAGTGCCGGTGGAGATGAAACAGAGCCTCAAAGACGACACCTTTGCACAGTGCGAGGCGCTCGGACGCGCAATGGCCGAACGCCTGAAGCAGGACAGATAACGGCTCGCGTGCGCTTCGGCGGACCGCCCCGAAGCCACGGAAACCTACCGATACGCCCCGTGGGGATGCACGCCTCACGGGGCTTTTTCATAAGAATAACCTTAAACCGCTTACTTACAGATGAAAAAAACACGCTTCGGGCTGCTGCCCCGGATTATCGTTGCCATAATACTCGGCGTGGCATTGGGCAACGTAATGACAGAACCCTGGATACGTCCGTTCATCACCTTCAACGCCATCTTCAGCCAGTTTCTCGGCTTCCTCGTGCCGATAATAATCGTGGGGCTTGTCACTCCGGCAATAGCCGGCATCGGCAAGTCGGCCGGAAAGATGCTCATTGCCACGGTGGCGATAGCCTACGTCGACACGGTGCTGTGCGGAATGCTGGCCTACGGCACTGGCAGCGCGCTCTTCCCGGCCATGACCGAGGGGCTGGCCGCCACCTCGTCGCAGGGCGCGCAGGCCGCCATAGAACCTTATTTCACCATCGCCATACCTCCGCTATTAGACGTTATGAGCGCCCTCGTGCTGTCGTTCATGATGGGTCTTGGCATAGCCTACGGCGACGCCCCTGTGATGCGCAAGGGCGCCGACGAGCTTATGGCCATCACGGGCAAGGTTATCGAGAAGGCCATCATCCCCCTGCTGCCGCCTTACATCTTCGGCATCTTCCTCAACATGACGGCCAGCGGCGAGGCTTATTCGATAATGGCGGTGTTCGCGAAAATCATAGTCGTCATCTTCATCCTGCACATCGTGATACTCCTTTACCAGTTCGCCGTGGCCGGACTGCTGTCAAAGCGCAATCCGCTGAAGCTGCTCTGGCGCATGATGCCGGCGTATTTCACGGCCTTGGGCACGTCGTCTTCGGCGGCCACCATCCCCGTTACGCTGAAACAGACCGAGCTTAACGGCGTAAGCAAGGACGTGGCCGGCTTCACCGTTCCGCTCTGCGCGACCATCCACATGTCAGGCTCGGTGATGAAAATCACGGCCTGCGCCCTCACCATCTGCATGCTCAAGGGCATGCCTCACGACCCGGTGCTGTTCACCGGCTTCATAATGCTGCTGTCGGTGATGATGGTTGCCGCGCCGGGAGTGCCCGGAGGGTCAATCATGGCGGCGCTGGCTCCGCTGGCGTCGGTGCTCGGCTTCGGCGAGCAAGACCAGGCCTTGATGATTGCCCTGTACATAGCGATGGACAGCTTCGGCACGGCCTGCAACGTGACGGGAGACGGAGCGGTGGCCATTGTGGTTGACAAGATGTTCGGTAAGAAGGCCGCAGGCCCGGCGGCATAAGGCTGCGCGCCGTTTCAAAGAAAGCAAAGAATAACGCGAAAGGCGTCCTTTCACACGATGAAAGGACGCCTTTCGCGTTGTGGCAGGCCACTGCCGTCATGACTTACTGCCCGTCGCCGCCGAGCAGGCGCACAACGTCGTCGAGCGTACCGGCCGCCACAAGGCTGTCGTCAAGCCCCCGGCGCATCACTCCCTTGGCCTTGAGGTCGTCGAGCATCGCCAGAAGCGAGCGCCAGAAGCCGTCAACATTGTAGAGTATCACGCGCTTCTTGTGGTATCCTATCGACGACGCCGCGGCCACGGTGAACACCTCGTCGAGCGTGCCCACGCCGCCGGGCAGAGCCACGGCCACGTCGGCCTGCATCGTCATGATGTCCTTGCGGTCGCTCAGGTTGTCGCAGGGTATCGTCACGTCCATGTTCGGACTGGCCTTGCCGCCGCGCTCGATGATTGACGGCACAACGCCGATGGTGCGCCCTCCGGACTCTCTTGTGGCCTTGGCAACGCACTCCATCAGTCCGAGGTTGCACCCTCCGAACACTAATGTGTGGCCGTTTGCGCCAATCCAGCGGCCCAGTTCTTCAGCCGCCTTGAAATACTTTTCGTCAATGTCGGCGTTCGCCGAACAGAATACTGCTATTTTCATGTTTGGGGTTATACGGTTTTGGGGTTATTGGGTTATACGGTTTTACGGTTGTGAGGTTATGCGGTTGTTGGGGGCTATGAGGTTTTACGGTTATTGGGTTATACGGTTTTACGGTTGTGAGGTTATGAGGTTGTTGGGGGCTAAACGGTTATGGGGTTATTGGGTTATACGGTATGCAAAGGTAATTCTTTTGCGATGAAGCGCAAAGCCGTAACCGGTGTTTTTGCAAAAGGTGGCATTTTGCGGTGCAAAAGGGCGTCTTTTGGCCTGCGGTTTGCGGCCTTTTGCAGGCTAAAAGGACATCTACTGCAAACTCCTTGGCAGTCAGGCAGTTGGCATATCGGCCTTATCAGCCCTATTTGTCCTATTCAATTGAATGGGAGAAATAGGCCGGATAAGCCCGATAAAGCTGCCGCATGAGGTGCGCCTGCGGCCTGTCCGCTGAAAAATAAAAGCTCGATTTTCTCGCTTTTATTTTGCACTTCGCTCGGCTTGCGCTATCTTTGCACCCGTGAAAGCCAAACGGAGCTTGAACGTTTGGCGTGACTGCAGTTTTTATACATAATTATTTTAGATTGAAGACATTTGAAGAATTGGGCGTCAGCGAAGAGATTCGCCGCGCCATTGAGGAATTGGGCTTTGAGCAACCCATGCCTGTACAGGAAGAAGTAATCCCGTATCTTTTGGGAAACAGGAACGACGTAATTGCCCTTGCGCAGACCGGCACGGGCAAGACGGCGGCGTTCGGCATACCCATCTTGCAGCGCACCGACTCGCGCGTGCGCCAGACGCAGGCCATTGTGCTCAGCCCTACGAGGGAGTTGTGCCTTCAGATTACTGACGATTTGAAGGACTTTTCAAAGTACATGGACGGCATACACATAGTGCCCGTTTACGGCGGTACGTCCATAGAGAACCAAATCCGCGCACTGAAGAAGGGCGCGCAAATAATCGTAGCCACTCCGGGACGACTCATCGACCTGATGCACCGCGGCGTGGCGAAGCTCGAAGCCGTGAAGAACGTCGTGCTCGACGAGGCCGACGAGATGCTTAACATGGGCTTCTCAGAGAGCATCGACGAAATACTGGCAGGCGTGCCGAAAGACCGCAACACGCTGCTCTTCTCGGCTACGATGAGCCGCGAAATCGAGAAAATAGCCCGTAACTACCTTACCGACCCGAAGGAAATCGTGGTGGGAAGCCGCAACGAGGGCGCGGAACACGTCAACCACATATACTACATGGTGAACGCCAAGGACAAGTACCTGGCACTCAAGCGCATAGTTGACTTCTATCCGAAAATATTTGCGATAATATTCTGCCGCACGAAGCGCGAGACGCAGGAGATTGCCGACAAGCTCATACACGACGGATACAACGCCGAGTCGCTGCACGGCGACCTCTCGCAGGCGCAGCGCGACCTCACCATGCAGAAGTTCCGCCAGCACCTCACGCAGCTGCTCGTGGCCACCGACGTGGCGGCGCGCGGCCTCGACGTTGACGACCTGACGCACGTCATCAACTACGGACTGCCCGACGACATCGAGAGCTACACCCACCGAAGCGGACGTACAGGCCGCGCTGGCAAGAAGGGAACGTCAATCTCAATAGTACACACACGCGAGAAGTCGAAAATCCGCGCCATAGAGAAGACCATAGGCAAGGACTTTGTACAGGCGGAGATACCTTCAGCCGAGGAGATATGCAAGAAGCAGCTCTACAAGGTGATGGACCAGATTGTCAAGACCGACGTCAACGACGAGGAGATAGCACCCTTCATGGACGACATCAACCGCTACTTCGAGTACATCGACAAGGAAGACGTCATAAAGAAAATCGTAAGCCTTGAGTTCGGCAAGTTCCTCGCATACTACGCCGACGCGCCAGAGATAGGCAAGCCCGAAAGCCGCAGCGAGCGCAAGAAGAAAGAACGCACCAGCGACGAGCGCAAGCGCACGCACAAGGCGGAGCCGGGCTACCGCCGGTTGTTCATCAACCTGGGCAAGGCCGACGGCTTCTACCCCGGCGAGCTGATGCAGTTCGTCAACCGCAACATGCGCGGCGGACGGCAGGAAATAGGCGCCATCGACCTCATGTCGAAGATGTCGTACTTTGAAGTGCCCGAGAAAGACGCCGTGAACGTTATGCGCGCATTGGACGGCACTACGTACAAGGGACGCCAGGTGCGCTGCAACGACGCCGACCGCGATACGAAGCCGCAGCGCGGAGGCCGCAAGAGCGACAAGCCGGGCAACTTCGAGAAGAAGACACGCCGCGGCCAGCAGGAGGGCGGCGAGCGCACCGAACGCCGCCGCAAGAAAGCCGCAGCCGACTTCCAGGAGAGCGGACGCAAGGACGACTGGCGCCAGTTCTTCAACAAAGGCGGCAACGACGTGAAACTCGTCGGCGACGAGCCTGACTTCAGCGAGGAAGGATGGGCAAGAAGGAAGCCGAGAAAGTAATTTTTTAAGGAGTAAAGGAGTAAGGAGAGAAGGAGTAAGTAAACTTCTTTAGTAGTATAAGAAGTAAGGAGAGAAGGAGTAAGGAGATTACCCTTCTCTCCTTATTTATTTTCTCATTAACGCCATGATGCACGCTCTTTACTCCTTCTCTCCTTACCCCTTTACTCCTTTCTTCTTGCATTTTTCTCCTTACTCCTTCTCTCCTCCTCTCCTTATTCCTAAAAAAATGCAACCCAGTTGCACGCTCTTTGCCTTATTTTTGCACCTAAAATAAGAAAAACGACATTACCATGCTTTACAAAACGTTATTTATGGCGGCATGCGGCACGCTGCTGCTGTCGGCCTGCGGACACGGCGGAGGCCACACCGAAGCCGACGACGGGCACGGCCACGAGACCGAGACACGCGCCAAGGAGGAGGCAGGACATGCCGACGAGATAGTAATAGACGCTAAACAGGCCAAGGCCTCGGGCATAGTCGTCGAGACGGTTGTGCCGGGCGAGTTCTGCGGAGTAATACCCTGCGGCGGCAAGATACTGGCGGCGCAGGGCGACGAGGCCACCGTAGTAGCAACCGTGGCAGGCATAGTGAGGCCCGTGCGCGGCATGGCCGAAGGCTCGCCGGTGGGCAAGGGCGCGGCGGTGTTCACCATTTCGTCGGACAAATTGCAGGACGACCCGGCGCGACAGGCCGCCATCGCCTACCAAAGAGCCAAGAACGAATACGAACGCGCGGCAAAACTTGTCAAGGACAAGATTGTAACCCAAAAGGACTTCAACGCCATACGCGCCGACTATGAGGCCGCAAAGGCAGCCTACGAGGCGTTCGCTCAGGGCGGCGGAAGCCAGCCGGGAGTGGCCGTGAAGTCGCCAATCGGCGGCTATGTGAAGGCGTGTCTCGTGAAGGAAGGTGACTACGTGAGCGTGGGGCAGCCGATGATGACCGTCACGCAGACGCGCAACCTCTACCTCAGAGCCAACGTGCCGGAGCGTTACTACACGCAGATGGGCACGCTGCACTCGGCCAAGTTCAAGACGGCCTACGACGACCGCGTGTACAGTCTCGCGCAGATGAACGGCCGCCTCGTTGCCACCGGCAAACAGACCGGCGACGGTTCGCCATACATACCGGTGACCTTCGAGTTCGCCAACCGTGCCGACGTGCCCACCGGAACGTTCGTTGAGACATACCTATTAACCGCTCCGCGGCAGGGTGTTGTGACAGTTCCCGTGTCGGCTTTGACCGACGAGCAGGGACTCAACTTCGTCTACATACAGACCGACCCGACGTGTTACGAGCGCCGCGAAGTGACCGTAGGCCAGACCGACGGCGAGCGCGTGGAGATAAAAAGCGGCCTGAAAGCCGGCGAAAAAGTGGTTGCCAAGGGCGCGGTACAGGTGAGACTGGCCGGCGCAAGCAACACCATACCGGGACATACGCATAATCACTGAAGCCCCCTCCCACCTCCCCGAGGGGAGGAGCTTGGTTACCTTTATTGAATTAGCGCATAAACAATCAACAACCCAATTCCAGCAGCCCCGATGACATATCCCTTCTCCTCCCCTCGGGGAGGCCGGGTGGGGGCTTTATTCATCATGCTCAACAAGATAATCCATTTCTCCCTGCACAACCGCCTGCTCGTTCTCGTGGCGGCGGTGCTGCTCACCGTGGCCGGAATAGTGGCTACGGGACAGACTGAAGTTGACGTGTTCCCCGACTTGAACGCCCCTACGGTGGTCGTAATGACCGAGGCCGGAGGCATGGCCGCCGAGGAGGTGGAGCAGCTTGTGACGTTCCCCATCGAGACGGCGGTCAACGGTGCCACCCACGTCCGCCGCGTCCGCTCGTCCTCCGCGACGGGTTTCTCCGTCGTGTGGGTGGAGTTCGACTGGGACACCGACATCTACTTAGCGCGCCAGATAGTGTCCGAGAAGCTCGCGGCGGTGACCGAGACGCTGCCGGAGAACGTCGGCAAGCCCACGTTAGGGCCGCAGTCGTCAATCCTCGGTGAAGTCCTTATCGTGGGACTGACCGCCGACAGCACGTCGATGATGGAGCTTCGCACCATTGCCGACTGGACTATACGCCCCCGGCTGATGTCAACGGGCGGCGTGTCGCAGGTGGCCGTGCTCGGCGGTGACATCAAGGAGTACCAGATTTTGCTGCATCCGGGGCGCATGGCGCACTACGGCGTCACGCTGAACGAGGTGCTTGCGGCCACCAATCAGATGAACCGCAACACCAACGGAGGCGTGATTTACGAGTACGGCAACGAGTACATTGTGCGCGGAGTGGTGTCAACCGACGACGTAAGGCAGATGGCCGACGTGGTGGTAAAGACAGTCAACGGCGACGCTGTTACCCTTGGAAACGTCGCCGACGTGCAAGTGGGGGCGCAACTGCCGCGCTTAGGTCTCGCGTCGGAGAAGGGAAAGCCCGCCGTCCTGCTGACAGTCACCAAGCAGCCCGGCACCGGCACCATCGAACTTACCGAGCGTTTGGAGGAGGCTTTGAAGGACTTGGAGAAGAATTTGCCTGCCGACGTGCATGTAAGCACTGACGCTTTCCGCCAGTCGAGGTTCATAGAAAGCTCGATAACCAACGTGGAACACTCGCTGTATGAGGGCGCGCTGTTCGTCGTAATAGTGCTGTTCCTCTTCCTTGCGAACGTCCGCACCACGATAATATCGCTCATCACGCTGCCCGTTTCGCTGCTTATGTCGCTCCTGGTGCTGCACTATTTCGGCATGAGCGTCAACACGATGAGCCTCGGCGGACTGGCAATCGCCATCGGTTCGCTCGTCGATGATGCCATCGTCGATGTGGAGAACGTGTGGAAACACTTGCGCGAGAACCGCCTGTTGCCCAAGGGCGAACGGCTGCCTGTGCTCGACGTGGTGTTCAATGCGTCGCGAGAGGTGCGCATGCCGATACTCAACTCCACCGCGATAATCATCGTCAGCTTCATTCCCTTGTTCTATCTTAGCGGCATGGAGGGCCGTATGCTCATACCGCTTGGTGTGGCCTTCATCGTCGCCTTGGCGGCTTCGACGGTGGTTGCGCTCACCCTTACGCCGGTGCTTTGCAGCTATCTGCTGGGCGGAGGGAAAGACGGCGGCGTGCCGAAGGAAGCTTTTGTGGCACGGTGGATGAAGAAACACTACGAGCGTTGGCTCTCATGGGCGTTGGAACACAAGCGTCCGGTGGTGGCGTCTACGGCCGTCCTGTTCGTCGTCGCCGTGGGTTTGTTCTTCACCTTGGGGCACAGCTTCCTGCCGAAGTTCAACGAAGGCTCGTTCACAATCAACATAAGCTCGATGCCGGGAATATCTCTTGAGGAGTCGGACAAAATCGGACGGCGAGCCGAAGAAATCCTTTTGTCAATCCCCGAGATACAAACCGTGGCGCGGAAGACCGGCCGAGCCGAGCTTGACGAGCACGCATTGGGCGTAAACGTGTCTGAAATCGAGGCTCCGTTCGAGCTGAAAGACCGCTCGCACGAAGAGCTTTTGGACGACATCCGGCACCGTCTTGCGGCCATAAAGGGCGCCAACATCGAGATAGGACAGCCCATAAGCCACCGCATCGACGCAATGCTCAGCGGCACACAGGCCGGCATCGCCATCAAGCTTTTCGGCGACGACCTCAACCGAATGTACACCATCGCCAACCAGATAAAGGCCGCCGTGAGCGACGTTGAAGGCCTTGCCGACCTCAACGTGGAACAACAGGTGGAGCGGCCGGAGCTTGAAATAAAGCCGAAACGCGAGATGCTGAAGATGTACGGCATACCGATGGCCGACTTCAACACGTTCGTCCGCGTGAACATGGCAGGCGAAACGGTGTCGCAGGTGTACGAGAAGGGCGGCAGCTTCAACCTCGTTGTGCGCGCCGCAGAGCACGACCGCTGCGACATGGAGCGCATACGCGACCTCATGCTCGACACTCCCGACGGCCGGAAAGTGCCCTTGGCGAGCGTGGCGGAGGTCACTTCGGCCATGGGACCTAACACTATCAACCGCGAGAACGTGAAGCGCAAGCTCGTGATTTCTGCCAACGCGAGCGGCAGGGACATGCGAAGCGTGGTGAACGACATACAGAAACGCGTGGAGACGGAGGTCAAGCTGCCCGAGGGTTACCACGTGGAATACGGCGGCCAGTTCGAAAGCGAGCAGGCGGCCAGCCGCACCCTGATGCTCGCCTCGGCGTTGAGCATCGTGGTGATATTCCTCCTTCTGTACATGCAATTCAAGAACACGCTTGAAAGCGCGGTGATACTCATCAACCTTCCGCTGGCCTTAATCGGCGGCGTAATGACCCTTGTGTTCACCACCGGGGAAGTAAGCATACCGGCGATAATCGGCTTCATATCGCTGTTCGGCATCGCCACGCGCAACGGTATGCTGCTCGTGAGCCATTACAACACGCTGCGGCAGGAGGGCGCGGGCACTCTGCGGCAGTGCGTCATGCGCGGTTCGCTCGACCGGCTTAACCCAATCCTCATGACGGCTCTGTGCTCCGCGCTGGCCCTTATACCGCTCGCCATGCGCGGAGGGCTGCCCGGCAACGAGATACAAAGCCCCATGGCGAAGGTCATCCTGGGCGGTCTGCTCACCTCGACGTTCCTCAACGGCTTCATAATACCGATTGTCTATGAATGGATGGAGGGGAGAAGGAAGAAAGAAGGAGTAAGGAGAGAAGGAGTAAAGGAGTAAGGAGATATGCTCTATTAGTGTTACACGGCCAAGGTCTATCGACCTTATCAGCCCTATTTGTCCTATTATTTTTTCAATAACATGAAACCGACAATACTATCAATCGCGGCATTTGCCCTCGCGGCAAGCCTCAACGCGCAGACCATGAACGACGTGCTCGGCAGCGTGGAGCGCAACAACGTAGAGCTGAAAGCCATGCTGAAGGGCAACGAGGCGGCACGCCTTGAGCAGAAACAGCAGAACAACTTGGAAGGGCTTTCGGTGGAATACAGTCCGTTTTTCAACTCCGCTGTGAGCGGAGTGGCAAGCTCTGAGTTAGTGGTTACGCAGGGGTTCGACTTCCCCACGCTGTACGGAGCGCGGCGTAAGGCCGGCAGGATGCAGGGCGAAGCCATGGAACTGCAATACCGCACGGCGCGGCGCGACGTGCTTCTCGGCGCGAAAAACCTGTGCCTTGACCTCATCCATGCCAACAAGCGGCAGGCTCTGCTGCGCGAACGGCGGCGGGCGGCCGACGAGCTGCTGGCTACGTTCACCGAGAAATACAACGGCGGAGAGGCAACGATAATCGAGCTTAACAAGATAAAGATGGAACGCATGAACCTCGAAACGGAGCTTGCGGCGGCCGACGCGGCGCGAGCCACAACGCTGCAACAGCTCCGCGCCATGAACGGCGGCGAGGCGATAGAGTGTACCGACACGCTCTACCCCACCCTTCCGGCCGACGGCGGCGAGGCGATGTACGCCCGGGCGGTGAGCGCCGACCTGTCGGTAATGGCGGCGCAGGCCGCCACAAAGGCCGCCGGACAGGACGTAAAGGTGAACCAACAGGGCTGGATTCCGAAGATAGAGATAGGCTACCGCCGCAACACCGACGGCAACGACGCCAGCAACGGCTTCCTGATAGGCGGCTCCATTCCGCTCTTCTCCAACAAGAACAAGGTGAAGGCAGCCAAGGCGCGGCAGGCCGAAGCCCAGATGAAGCAGGACGACGCGCGCCTGAAAGCCGAGGCGGCAGCACGCACGGCGGTGGAGAACATGCGGCGCACGGAAGCCTCCATGGCGGCGTATGACGTGCCCCTGATGCGCGAAACGCTGCGGCTGCTGCGCACGGCGGTGGAAAGCGGCGAGATGGCCGTGACCGACTACTACGTGGAGGCCGACAACATCTACCGCAACATGCAGGCGTACATCGACCTTGAACGGCAGTATCAGGGCACAGTGGCTGAGCTGACGAAGAATGAGCTGTAAAGAAAGAACTTAACACCCACCCCAACCCTCCCGAAGGGAGGGGGCTTGATATGCTATTGCTGTTTGCTGTATATTAGTCCTATCAGCCTTATTTGTCCTATTCATCAACCCTATCCGCCCTATTCGTCCTGTCAACCTGCCAACCATCTGGCTACCAGCCACTTACCAATAGGCCACCTTTTACCCTCCAAAAGGTGGCCTTTTAGCGTGCAATTCACGGCCTTTCGCCCTGCAAAATGCCGCCAGTCAGAATACAAGCCTTATCCGGCTTATCCGCCCCATCCGGCCTATTGCATCCCAATAACCCCGATAAGCCTCACAAGAGATTACTTGTTTTCAGTTTTTTTTCTTACCTTTAGATAAGGTAAGCTGCACCTCGGCAATGAAAATAAAATGCCGTTTTCACGCCCTTTTATTTTGCATTGCGCTCGGTTTGCATTACCTTTGCCGACAGACAACAATACCTGACAATGACAGACAACGACTTCGACATACGCAACAACACGCTGTCGTCAGCCGAAAAGGACTTCGAGAACGCACTAAGGCCGCTGCGCTTCGGCGACTTCAGCGGCCAGCAGAAGGTGGTTGAGAACCTTGAAGTGTTCGTGGAGGCGGCCAAATACCGCGGCGAACCGCTCGACCACACCCTGCTGCACGGCCCTCCCGGACTCGGCAAGACGACGCTTAGCAACATCATAGCCAACGAACTGGGCGTAGGCTTCAAGCTCACCAGCGGCCCGGTTTTAGACAAGCCCGGCGACCTTGCAGGCATACTGACATCGCTCGAACCGCGCGACGTGCTCTTCATCGACGAGATACACCGCCTCTCGCCCGTCGTGGAGGAGTATCTCTACTCGGCGATGGAGGACTACCGCATCGACATAATGATTGACAAAGGGCCGTCGGCACGCTCGATACAAATCGACCTCAACCCCTTCACTCTTGTCGGGGCGACCACCCGCAGCGGACTGCTTACCGCACCGCTGCGCGCCCGCTTCGGCATAAACCTGCACCTGGAATACTACGAGCCTGAAACGCTCACCAAGATACTGAAACGCTCCGCCGGCATACTGAACGTGCCGATTGACGACGACGCGGCCATAGAGATAGCGCGGCGGAGCCGCGGCACGCCCCGTATTGCCAACGCCCTGCTGCGCCGCGTGCGCGACTTCGCACAGGTGAAGGGCACCGGCCGCATCGACACAAGCATCGCCCGGATAGCCCTCACGGCGCTGAACATCGACCAGTACGGCCTTGACGAAATCGACAACAAAATCCTGCTGACCATCATCGACAAGTTCCGCGGCGGCCCCGTGGGCGTAAGCACCATAGCGACGGCCATCGGCGAGGACGCCGGAACAGTGGAGGAAGTGTACGAGCCGTACCTCATCATGGAGGGCTTCATCAAGCGCACGCCGCGCGGACGCATGGCTACGGAGCTTGCCTACAGCCACTTCGGCCGCAACATACTCGGCTCGAACACCGCAGAACCTGACCTTTTCGGGTAATGAAAAATTAACAATTAACTATTAACAATTCAGGATTGGCAGAATTGACAGTCTGCCGGCACAGTCCTCCCTGTTCTCTCAATTCTCCCCGCCATCCCGCAACAACCACCAATCTAACGACATGACGACCGCTGTTTTCCCAGGAAGTTTCGACCCGTTCACCACAGGCCACGACGCCATTGTGCGGCGCGCGCTGGCCGTGTTCGACCGTATTGTCATCGGAGTGGGCGTGAACATCGGCAAGAAATACATGTACAGCGCGGACAAGCGCGTTGAGGACATAGCGCGGCTGTATGCCGGCGAGCCGCGAATTGAGGTCAAGGCGTACAGCGACTTGGCCGTGGACTTCGCCCACAGGGAGGGCGCGCGCTTCATCATCAAGGGCGTGCGCAGCGTCAAGGACTTCGAGTATGAGCGCGAACAGGCCGACATCAACCTCAAGATAGGCAGCGTTGACACCCTCATTCTGTTCTCCGAACCGCAGTACAGCAGCATCTCGTCGAGCATGGTGCGCGAGCTGATGCACTTCGGAAGGGACGTTTCCGAGTTCCTGCCGGGGACGAGGGACAAGTTGACAAGAGACGAGGGACAAGTCGACGAGTAACGAGGGACAAGTCGACGAGTAACGAGGGACAAGCAGAGAAACCAGCAGCAACAGCCATGATACAGCCCAGACACATTGTCATTGCAGCCATTACGGCCTGCGCCCTGCTGCCGGCCGGCTCATGCCACGGGGCCGCCTTCGCCGGGAAATACACGCGGATGATAACCCAAGTGCAGGGAATGGAGGCGAGGAAAATACTCGGCATGGCCGACTCATGCGCCAGGCTGGGGCTTGCCGACAGCGCCCTCGTGCTGTACATGGCGGCGGCTGAACGCGCAGCCGACGCCCCCGGAGGGAACGGAATGGAGCAAGGCGCATACGCAAGACTAAAGGCCGGCGACATATACTTCGGCAAAGGCGACTATGCCAGTGCGCTGGAATCATACGTGGAAGGCATGAAGGTGAGCGAACGTAGCAGCCGCGGCGACTACGAGGCGCTGCTTTTCAAGAACATAGGCAGGGCGTACTGCATGTTCGGCGACTACGAGAAGGGCTACGAATACTACCGCAAGGGCTACGACGCGTGCATAAAACACAACAACGAAGACACCCGGCGCAGGCTGCTAATCAACCTCACGGGGCTGTGCCTGCACACGGGCAAGACTGCCGAAGCCGAAAAATGGCACAGCGAGGCGGTAAGGATGAAGAACGCAGCCGACCCTGAAAACATGTTCATGATAAAGCTGAACCAGGGCATGATATGGGCGGCCAGGGGCGAACGGCGCAAGGCCGTTGACTGTTTCAAGAGGCTTGCCGAGGCCGAAGGGCGCGCGGCAGGGACTAAATACGTATGCTCGGCCTACCAGCAGGCATACAGGACGTACATGGACGCAGGCCAGGCGGACTCCGCACTGACATACATCGACAAGTGCTGGCGCACGGCCTGCGACGGCGGCATACGCCACATGTTCATAGAGACGCTGAAAGACTACTCATCAATATACGCCCAAAAAGGCGCGACGGCCCTGTCGCAGGAATACAAGGCGCTATACCTCGACCTGAGCGACTCCATCTTCAACACGCGCAAATTCGACATGGCGCGCAACGCCCAGACGCGGTACGAGATGCAGAAGGCCGACAGGGAGATAGCCGAACTCAACTACAAGCAGCGCAGCCGCGAACAGACCATAGCCTACCAGCGCGTAATGCTCGGCGCGGCAGCGGCCGCAGCGGCTGTCACGGCGTTCTCCCTGATAGTCACCCTGCGGCAGAAAAGGAAGCTGAAGCGCAGCTACACCGACCTGTACGCCCTCAACCGCAGCCTGATGGACAGCCGCGAGGAGCTGAAAGCCAACCGCACGGGCAACGGAGAGGACAACGCCCACAAGTACAAGTCGAGCAGCCTGAACGACGAAGGGCGGCGCGCCCTCGTGGCGGCAATCACCGCCGTGATGGAGAACGGCGAGGAATTCTGCTCGGCCGACTTCTCATTAGAAAGGCTGGCGCAGCTCGTAGGCTCTAACAGCAAATACGTTTCGCAGGTCATCAACGACACTTTCAACAAAAACTTCCGCGCCTACGTGAACGACTACCGCGTAAACCTGGCGCGCCACAGGCTTGCCGACAGCGAACACTACGGCAACTACACCACCAAGGCCATAGGCGAAAGCCTCGGCTTCAGCTCGCACGCATCGTTCATAAACGTGTTCCGCAACGCCACGGGACTTACCCCGTCGCAATACCAGAAGATGTCACTGCAAGAAAGGCCGTCGGCCGACGGCGCAACAGCCTGACACACAACGCAGTGCAAAACGCCGTGTTTCGCCTTGCAAAACACGGCGTTTTACACGCTAAAAGGCGTCCTTTCGCAATGTGAAAGGACGCCTTTTGCAATGCGTTATTCAGGCCAGCACGCAGCAGGCGGCGTACAGCCGCCGCGCCACGGGGCCGCTGGCGAGCATAAGAAGTCACTTTGCGGAGTCCGCGCCGAGCATCGACAGGGCCTTGTCCTCGGCAGCTTCCATCACCTCCCTTTCGCCCGGACCCTTGTCGTTGATGCCGCAGAGGTGCAGTATGCCGTGTATGATTACACGGTGAAGCTCCTCGCTGTAGTCCTTGCCTAACTGCTGGGCGTTGCTGCGCACGGTGTCGAGCGATATTACGAGGTCGCCGTTCAGGGTGTCGCCCTCGTCGTAGTCGAAGGTTATAATGTCCGTGTAGTAATCGTGCCCGAGGTACTCGCGGTTGACCTCGAGTATTTTCTCGTCGTTGACAAACATGTAGCCTATCTCGCCAACCTTCTTGCCATAAGACGCGGCCACGGCCTTAATCCATGCCGTAACCTTGCGTTTCCTGATGTCCGGCATCCTTATGCCGTCGGTGTTGTATGTTATCATTTTTCTGATTGGATGGTTGTCAATGGGAGGACCGGGAGGATTGGGAAGGCGGAGAAGCCCGGGACATCCCCTTTTTCCCGGCATACGCCAAGCCTAAGATTGCACGGTATTTTTCTTAATTCTTGACTCTTAATCCTTAATTTCCCTGCTCTTGATTCTTAATTTCACCAACCGCCGCCTTCACGATGTCGCTCGTTTCGTTGATAATCTGGAAGTATTCGCTCATGTCGAAGATGTCGCGCGCCACGAGGGCCTTGAGCTGTGTGGTGAGGTAAGGCAGCGTCTTCTGCAGCTCGGCGTCGTCCTTCGGCTTCACGTCCTGCTTCTCCCCTTCCTTGATTACCTCGTCGACGAGCGACTGCGGCACGTTGAAGCCGTCGCGGAAGGTCTCGAACGTCGGGAAGAGCGACTTCAGCTGGCTGCGGTGGTTGTCGATGTAGCGCAGGCTGGCGTTGATTACCAAGCCCTTGAGAACAAGCTGGCGGTGGAACTTGGTGTACTGGAGCGTGTCCAGCGGGACGAACACGTCGGGCATTATTCCTCCGCCGCCGTAAACCGGGCGGTGCTTTTTCAGCGTGTAGAACTTCAGCGAATCGGAGAAGTGTATGCTGTCGCGGTTGGTCAGTTCGCCGTGCTTCAGGCGCTTGTCGAAGTCGAGGGCGTAGTCCTCGATGTCGCCCTTGGTGTACGGTTTCTGTATGCAGCGGCCGGCAGGAGTGTAGTAATGAGCTATGGTAAGGCGTATCATAGAGCCGTCGGGCAGGTCGATGGGACGCTGAACGAGGCCCTTGCCGAACGTGCGGCGGCCTATCACAGTGCCCCTGTCGTGGTCTTGGATGGCTCCTGAGACGATTTCAGCCGCCGAGGCTGTAAACTCATTGACGAGCACGTAAACGCGCCCTGAGCGCAATTTTCCGTTGCCGCGCGCCTTATAATCGGTGCGGGGGAACTGCCGCCCCTCGGTATATACTATGAGTTCGCCTTTGTTCAGGAACTCGTTTGCCACTTCGACGGCAGCCTGGAGGTAGCCTCCGCCGTTGTCCTGAAGGTCGAGCACAAGGTCTTTCATGCCCTGCTGCTCAAGCTGCTCAACGCCCTGCATGAACTCACCGTAGGTAGTCGCGCCGAAGTTTCCTATCCTTATGTAACCCACTCCGGGGCGGAGCATATACACGGCATCGACGCTTTTCACGGGTATCTTGTCTCTCTTGACGGTGAACTTCAGCACTTCGGGCACGCCGCGGCGCACTATGCCGAGGTTAACCTTGGTACCCCTGGGGCCTCTCAGGCGGCGCATTATTTCCTCGCGTGCCATCTTCACTCCGGCAATGGCGGTGTCGTTGACGGTCACGATGCGGTCGCCGGCCATGATGCCGACCTTCTCCGACGGGCCTTTGCTTACGGGCTGGATGACAAGCAGCGTGTCGTCAACCATGTTGAACTGCACCCCTATGCCGTCGAAGTTGCCCTGCAACGGCTCGTTGAGCGCCTTCACCTCCTTCGGGTCGGCGTAAGACGAGTGCGGGTCGAGCTTCTCCAGCATGCCGCGTATTGCGTCCTCAACGAGCTTCTGCTCGTCAACGGAGTCGACGTAGAGGTTGGTTATGGCCGCCTCGGCTATATTCAGCTTGCGCATGGGGCTGTCGCCGGAGAAGTTGATGCGCATCTGGGCGAGTAAAGGTGAAAAGGTGAAAAAGTGAAAAAGTAAAACTATTAGTGCCTTGTTCTTCATTGCTTGATGGTTGTTTTTTGGAGAAACGGGAGTTACGGGAAGGCCGGGAGAACTGGGAGAAATGGGTGGACTGGGAGAAATAAGGCCGATGTGCGCCGTTTAATTGTTAATTTTTAATTGTTAATTTACAGTCTCCTCTTCCTCCGGCCGGTCTTCCTCAATCACCAGATTGTCTATGATGAAGTTCTGACGCTCGGGCGTATTCTTGCCCATGTAGTACTCGAGAAGCTTCTGCACCTGGTCGGTCTTGTGCAGAGTGACCTGCTCCAGGCGCATGTCGGGTCCTATGAAGTTGCGGAACTCGTCAGGACTTATCTCGCCGAGACCTTTGAAACGGGTGATTTCGGGGTCGGGGCCGAGGGCCGATATGGCGTCAAGCCGCTCCTCCTCGCTGTAACAGTAACGCGTGATGAAGTCGCCCTTAGTGCCTTTTGCGGCCTCAAGCGTGGCCTTATCCTTTATCTTCGAGCGGCGGTTGCGCACTCGGAAAAGCGGCGTTTGCAGCACGTAGACGTGGCCTTTCTTTATCAGGTCGGGGAAGAATTGCAGGAAGAAAGTGATTATCAGCAGGCGTATGTGCATGCCGTCGACGTCGGCATCGGTCGCCACAATCACCTTGTTGTAGCGCAAAGTGTCAAGACCGTCCTCGATGTCGAGCGCCGCCTGCAGCAGGTTAAACTCCTCGTTCTCGTACACCACCTTCTTTGTCAGGCCGTAAGAGTTGAGCGGCTTGCCCCTGAGAGAGAACACAGCCTGCGTGTTAACGTCGCGGCTCTTGGTGATTGAGCCGCTCGCCGAGTCGCCCTCGGTAATGAAGATGGAGCTTTCCTCCTTGCGGTCGTTCTTCACGTCGCTGAAGTGTATGCGGCAGTCGCGCAGCTTCCTGTTGTGCAGGTTGGCCTTCTTGGCGCGCTCGCGGGCCAGCTTCGTCACTCCGGCCATCTCCTTGCGTTCCTTCTCGGAGGCCTGTATTTTCTGCAGCATGACCTCCGCCACGTCGGCGTGTTTGTGCAGATAGTTGTCCACCTCGGTCTTGATGAAGTCGCCGACGTACTTGTTCACGCTCACGCCGTCGGGCGACATGGTGAGCGAGCCGAGCTTAATTTTGGTCTGACTCTCGAACATCGGCTCTTCCACATTCACCGCGATGGCGGCCACGAGGCCGTTGCGTATGTCGGTGTATTCGAAGTTCTTGCCAAAGAACTCCTTTATCGTCTTGGCTATGTGCTCCTTGAACGCACTCTGGTGGGTGCCTCCCTGGGTGGTGTGCTGGCCGTTTACGAACGAGTGGTACTCCTCTCCGTACTGGTTTGTATGCGTAAACGCTATTTCGATGTCCTCGCCCTTGAGGTGGATTATGGGATAGATGCCGTCGGTGGTCATCGTGTCGTTGAGCAAGTCTTCAAGTCCGTTGCGGCTCAAGATGCGGCGACCGTTGAACATGATGGTAAGCCCCGTGTTGAGGTAAGTGTAGTTGCGGAGCATCGTCTCGACGAAATCCGTATGGAAGCGGTAGTTCTTGAAGAGCGTGTCGTCAGGCTCGAAGTAGACGTATGTGCCGTTCTCGTCCTGCGTGTCCTCGGTCTTGTCGCTCTTCAACACGCCCTTTTCAAACTGCGCCGAGCGCACCGCGCCGTCGCGGTATGAGCGCACCTCGAACGTGGAGCTCAACGCGTTTACGGCCTTTATGCCGACACCGTTAAGGCCGACACTCTTCTTGAACGCCTTGGAGTCATACTTTCCGCCGGTGTTCAGCACGCTTACGGCCTCGACGAGCTTGCCCTGCGGTATGCCGCGCCCGTAGTCGCGGACGGTCACGCGCAGCTCGTCGTCGATGTCAACCTCGATACGTTTGCCAGCGCCCATCTTGAACTCGTCAATCGAGTTGTCGATAACCTCTTTCAGCAGCACGTATATTCCGTCCTCGGGCATTGAGCCGTCGCCCAAGCGGCCTATGTACATGCCGGGGCGGGTGCGCACATGCTCCATGTCGGAGAGATGCCTGATGTTGTCGTCTGTATATGAAACCTGTGGGTTTTGTATTTCGTTTTCGCTCATAATCATTTGATAATCAAAGGACTAATTAAGCCTAATGGGGCTAATAAGCCTCATAAACCAGATTGGCTATCACCTCCCCTCGGGGAGGCCGGGAGGGGGCTCGGCCTCACAGCCACTTCTTGTAGCACCTCCTGCGCTTGTGCAGCTTGGGGTCTAAGTACTGCCACTGGCTCTGCACGTTCTCGTTGGTCTCCATCTCTACCTGGCTCTCGCCCCACTTGAAGCCGTAGGCCTGGTAGCGCGGTATGAGGTCGGCGAACATCAGGGCGTTGGCTCCTTTCATGCGGTATTCGGGCAGGACGCCGAGCAGGAGCAGGTCTACGCCCTCGGTCTTGTGCGCCTTCAGGGCGCGCAACACGTGCCACCAGCCGAAGGGGAAGAGCCGTCCGCGGCGGCACTTTTGCAGCGCGCGGGCCAGCGAGGGGATGGTGATGCCGACGGCTACGGGCTTGCGGTCCTCGTTCCAGTCTTCCACAACGGTGATGAGGCTTAGGTCGGCCATGGGGAAGTACATGTCGATGTACTGCTCTATTTGGCGGTCGGAAAGCTCCGAGTAGCCGTAAAGGTCCTTGAAGCAGGTGTTGATTAGGTCGAACATCTTTTTGCCGTAGCCGCCCTCGAAGACGTCTTTCTTCGTGAGCTTGCGCACGTGCAGGTTGTACCTTTTCTGTATCATGGCGGCTATCGTGGTGTACTTCTCGGGCACGGTGTCGGGCACCATCATCTTGAACTCCACATAGTCGTTGTCCTTCTCGAAGCCGCCCAGCCGCTCCATGTGCTCCGGGTAGTAGGGATAGTTGTATATTGTGGGCATCGTGCCGAGCTGGTCGAAGCCCCATGTGAGCATCCCCTCGGGGTCGAGGTCGGTGAAGCCGAGCGGGCCTATCATCTCGTCCATGCCCTTTGACTTGCCGTATTGCTCCACGGCGTCGAACAGGGCGCGGCTCACGTCGATGTCGTCGATGAAGTCGAGCCAGCCGAAGCGCACGCACTTGCGGCCCCACCGCTTGTTGGCCTTGTGGTTGATGATGGCTGCCACGCGGCCCACGATGCGGCCCTTGTCGTTGAACGCCATGAAGTATTCGGCCTCGCTGAACTCGAAGGCGGCGTTCTTCGTCTTGTCCAAGGTCTTCATCTCGTCGGAGAAGAGGTTGGGCACGTCCTGCTCGCAGCCCTCATACAGGTCGTAGTGGAAGTCGATGAACCGCTCGAGGTCGCGCCTTGTGTTTACCTTGCGTATTGTTACTGATGACATTTTACTAATCTTTTTAATCATGCAAAATTAACGTTTTTTCAAGACATACGGAAGATTTGGTAGTTAAATAATAAAAAACCGGTCAGCAACCCCTGCCCATCGGGCTTATAAGGCTTATCCGGCCCATTGGGCTTAATTAGACAAATTAGACCAATGAGCCATATGGGCAGGCGTGCGGTTGGCGGCCTTTCGCCTTCCCAAAGGCCGTCAATCGCACGCTAAAAGGCGGTCTTTCGCAACGCAAAAGACGGCCTTTTGCAACCCGTTGGATGTCAATGCGTTACACAACCGTTGACAACAAACATGGCCGGTACGCGCACGCAGGCGCACGCTTTCACATCCCGTAACAACTTTGTAATTATTTGTTAAACCTAAATAAAAATTCATGTAACGTCCGTGTAACACAGAAGTCAGAACTTTGCACCCGTCAAATCATTCAATGTTTTTTATGAAAAAAAATTACAGGAAACTATCGACATTCTGTCTGGCGGCAATGCTTTCCACAGCAGCCTTCGCCGCCCCCGACTCCAACGAGGCCGCTCTCGGCGTGATGCGCGGCCGCGTCGTTGACACTCAGAACCAGGTGCTGCCGGGAGCCACGGTGATGATTGAAAGCCTGCACACGGGCGTGGTGAGCGACGTCAACGGCTACTACACCCTCGCCAACCTGAAGCCGGGCACTTACGTGGTGAAGGTAAGCTACGTAGGATATGAACCGAAGACGATGAAACTGACTATATCGCCCGACAAGACGGCCGTGCACGACTTCGTGCTCTCTGACGGCGTGGAGCTTCAGGGCATCGAGGTGAAGGGCGCGTTCCACGGACAGAGCCGCGCCATCAACCAGCAGAAAAACAGCTTCAACCTGACCAACGTCGTGTCGGCAGACCAAGTAGGCAAGTTCCCCGACTCCAACATAGGCGACGCCTTGAAGCGCATCAACGGCATCAACGTGCAGTACGACCAGGGCGAGGCTCGCTTCGGACAGGTGCGAGGCACGTCGCCCGACCTTACCAGCGTGTCCGTCAACGGCAACCGCCTGCCCTCCGCCGAGGGCGACGCGCGTAACGTGCAGCTCGACCTCATACCGGCCGACATGATACAGACCATCGAGGTGAACAAGGTTGTAACCGCCGACATGGACGGCGACGCCATCGGCGGTGCCATAAACCTCGTAACCAAGAACACGCCTTACCGCCGCGTGTTCAACGTAACGGCCGGAACGGGCTACAACTGGATTAGCGACAAACTCCAGCTCAACCTCGGCGCGACGTGGGGCGACCGCTTCTTCAACGACAAGTTCGGCATCATGGCCGCCATATCTTACCAGAACTCGCCCGCAGGGTCGGACAACACCGAGTTCGAGTACGACCTCGACGACGACGGCAACGTAGTGCTCACCGATGCCGAAGTGCGCCAATACTACGTCACACGCGAACGCCAAAGCTACTCGCTCTCTATGGACTACGACTTCAACCCGAACCATAAAATCTACTTCAACGGCATCTACAACCGCCGCAACGACTGGGAGAACCGCTACCGCGTGCAGTATCAGGACTTGGCTGACGGCGCAGGCGAGATGAAGAGCAAAATAGAGACAAAGGCCGGCTCGAAAGACAACCGCGGCGCACGCCTCGAACTCCAGCAGACAATGGACTTCACACTCGGCGGCGACCACCTGCTCTGGGACAAGCTGCAGACCGACTGGATGGTGTCTTACTCACGTGCAAGCGAAGACCGCCCGGACGAACGTTACTTCAGCCTCGAGCAGAAAGACATCACCATCGACATGGCAGACGAGGGCCGCAGGCAGCCCTACGCCATAACGCCCATATCTGTTCACGACGGCGACTGGGAAGTGGACGAGTTCACTAACGCTAACGAATGGATACGCGAAAACGAGTGGAAGGCCAAGGTTGACTTCGAGCTGCCTCTCGCAAGCGGACTGTTCGGCAACTCGCTGAAGTTCGGCGCAAAGTACACTCACAAGCACAAGACAAAGGAAGTGCTTTGTTACGACTACAAGGACGGCTACGAAAGCATCTACGGAACCGACTACACCAACTATTACACATCGCAGATACGCGACGGCTTCATGCCCGGCGACCAGTACAAGGCTATGGACTTCGTAAGCAAGGACTACCTCGAGCAGTTCAACGCGAAGGACTGGGCGCTGCTCGGAGGCGAGCAGGTGCTCGAGGAATCGGCAGGAGACTATGACGCAACCGAGCAGGTTACGGCCGCATACCTGCGCTTCACGCAGAAGCTGGGACGCAAGTTCACCGTAATGGCGGGCCTCCGCATGGAGTACACTGACCTCGAGACGAGCGGCTTCAACTGGAATATCGACGAGAGCCTTGACCCAACGGGCAAGTTCAAGAACAACTACATAAGCTGGCTGCCAAGCTTCCTCGTCAAGTGGGACGCTACCGACGACCTCAAAGTGCGCGCCTCTTACACCAAGACGCTGGCACGCCCGAAATACTCTCACCTCGTAGCCAACGCTTCTTACAACACCGAGGAGTCGCCCGTTGAAATCACACTGGGCAACCCCGACCTGAAGCCTATCACCTCGCACAACATCGACTTGTCAGCCGACTATTACTTCAAGAGCGTTGGTCTGGTGTCGGCGGCAGTGTTCTACAAGCGTGTCAAGGACTATTCTGTCAACCTGAAGCGCGACATGGCTTACGGCAACTACGCCGAGGCAGAGGTGAGCCAGCCGCTCAACGCCTTCGACGCCGACCTGCTCGGAGTTGAAATCGGCTTCCAGCGCGACTTCGGCTTCATCTCTCCGGCACTGCGTTGCCTGGGCTTCTACGGCAACTACACTTACACCCACAGCAACATCGTGAAGTCTGCCTTCGGCGACAAGGACGAGCAGAACCTGCCCGGTTCGCCCGAACACATGGCCAACGCGTCGCTTTACTTCGACAAGTGGGGCCTGAACGTGCGCCTGTCTTACAACTACACGTCGGCCTTCCAGGATGACGAGGAGTACATAGAGGAGGCTGCCCTGCGCCGCTACTACGATGCCGTGAACTACCTCGACCTCAACGCCAGCTACACATGGGGCAAGAACGTGAAGTTCACCATCTACGCACAGGCCAACAACCTGCTCAACCAACCCCTGCGCTACTACCAGGGCGAGAAGGACCGCACGATGCAGGTTGAATACTACGGAGCGAAGCTCAACGCCGGATTCAAGGTGAACTTCTAAAACAGACAAACATCAAACACCCGCCCCAACCCTCCCCAAGGGAGGGAGCTTGATTAGCATTGTCAATGATTTACTTCGTTTATCAGTTGATAATTGTTGATTAACAACCCAACAAAAGTAATCAAGCCCCCTTCCTTCGGGAGGGTTGTGGTGGGTCTAAAACCCAATTGAAAATGAAAAGAATCCAAACACTTATCCTCCTTCTGGCCGTCACCGTGGTTGCGGCATTCGGCCAGACGCCCGAAGAGTGGGCGAAACTTGAGAAGTCGGTGAACTTCTACGTGGCCAACGACCTCGGCCGCAACGGCTACTACGACCAGAAACCTATCGCCGAACTGATGGGCCGCATGGCCGAGACGGTGGGCATAGAGTGCGTCGCCGCGATAGGCGACGTCCACCACTTCGAGGGCGTTGCGAGCACGCAAGACCCCCTGTGGATGACCAACTACGAGCTGATTTACTCGCACCCGGAGCTTATGCTCGACTGGTATCCCATCTGCGGAAACCACGAGTACAGGGGAAACACGCAGGCGGTGCTCGACTACGCCAAGGTGAGCCGCCGCTGGATGATGCCCGCAAAGTACTATACGAAGGTGATTGAGGACGACGACGTTACCGTGCGCCTCGTCTTCGTTGACACCACCCCGATGATTGACAAGTACCGCAAGGACACCGGTAAATATCCCGACGCCGGCAAGGAGGACATACAGAAGCAGCTGGCATGGCTCGACCAGACGCTGACCGACGCCAAGGAAGACTGGGTGATAGTGCTCGGACACCACCCAATCTACGCCGACACCGACAAGAACGACACCGAGCGCACCGACATGCAGAACCGCCTGAACGCCGTCCTGCTGAAGCACAAGAACGTCGCCATGTACGTGTGCGGCCACATACACAACTTCCAGCACATACGCAAGCCGGGCACGGACATCGACTACATCGTGAACACCAGCGGCTCGCTGAGCCGCCCGAAGGTAAAGGCCGTCGACGGCACGCAGTTCTGCTCGGGCATCACGGGCTTCTCGCTGGTGTGCGCCGACAAGCAGACGCTCGACCTGCACCTCATCGACAAGGACGGGAAAGTGGTGTACACGGTCAGCAAGAAGAAGTGAGTTTTTCTTTAGGAGTTAATTTTCAGGAGTAAAGGAGTTATGGAGTAAAGGAGTTAAGACAATACCCTTGCAAGCTGCATACACATTGGGCTTATCGGTCTTATCAGTCCTATACAGCCATAAAATCACCAAGCAAAGCTATCGTCTTAACTCCTTAACTCCTTAACTCCATAACTCTTTAACTCCTACACTGCGAAAGGCGGCAAAACGCATTGCGTTTTGCCGCCTTTCGCAGTGTAAAAAGCCACCTTTCGCCCTGCAAAACACGGCCTTTTGCAACCCGTTGAACGCCAGGCGGTTACGCAGGCGGTTTCAAGCGGCGTTATGATTAATTACATATCAAAATTTGTTTCATAGCCTCAAAAACCTTATTTTTACATAAAATAAGCTGCACCTCGGCAATGAAAATAAAATGCCGTTTCACGTCTTTTTATTTTGCATTGCGCCCGGTTTGCATTATTTTTGCTTGAAAAAACAAGCAAAAATGAGAAAGACACTCGCCATAACGGCCCTCGCCGCCATGCTCGCGGCCACGGCCTGCGCCCAGACAAAGGGCGGAAAAAGCAAGACGGAACTGTCGATGGAACGGCAGGGAATGGTTGACATACACACAAAAGACAAGTCGATACCCGTCAGCCTGATGTATTCGAGGGCCGACAACTTCACCGGTGAGGTGCTCTACACCGACCTTACGCGCGCTTACCTGCACCCCAAGGCCGCCGCCGCGCTGGCAAAGGCGCAGGCAAGACTGAAGCAGCTGCGCCCCGACTTGAGCCTGAAGGTGTACGACGCGGCGCGCCCCATGAGCATACAGCAGCGCATGTGGGACAAGGTGAAGGGCACTTCAAAGTACTTCTACGTGAGCAACCCGGCACGCGGCGGCGGCCTGCACAACTACGGAATGGCCGTTGACATAACCCTCTGCGACGCCAAGGGCGACACGCTCGACATGGGAACGAAAATCGACTACATGGGCAGCACCGCCCACATCGACAAGGAAGACGCCCTCGTAAGCAGCGGACGCATCAGCCGCCAGGCGCAGAAGAACCGCCAACTGCTGCGACAGGTGATGCGCTACGCCGGCTTCAAGCCGCTAAGGACGGAGTGGTGGCACTTCAACTTGGTGTCAAGAGCAACGGCGAAGAAGTATTATAAAGTAATCAAATAAAAGGGAGAACTGGGAGGACTGAGAGAACCGGGAGAGCTGGGAAACTATGATTTCAGTTGAAATTCCCAGCATTCCCAGTCCTCCCAGCACTCCCAGCCTTCCCAAAACCCTCTAAAAATAACCTTACCATGACAACCGTCAACAAAGACTTCATGCCGCCCCGGGGCGACTACCACAAGCTGATAGTCTACCGCAAGGCCGAATGCATCTACGACATAACCTACCACTTCGCCCACACTTACCTCGAACGGGGCGACCGCACGATAGACCAGATGGTACAGGCGGCACGCAGCGGCAAGCAGAACATAGCCGAAGGAAGCCAGGCGGCGACGGCATCGAAGGAGACGGAACTGAAGCTCTACAACGTGGCAAAGGCCAGCCTGCAAGAGCTGTTGGCCGACTATGAGGACTTTCTCAGGGTGAGGGACATGGAGACTTGGCCGAAAGACTCGCCCAAAGCCGTACAGACAAGGAGGGCGTGCCGCGCCCACGCCGACTCGTCCTTTTACCGCGAGAGGATTAAAACGCGGTCGGCCGAAACCACGGCGAACATCGCCATCATACTAATCCACCAGACCGACGTCCTCATGGCAGGGCTGATTGAGTCAGCCAAGCGCCGCTTCCTCGAAGAAGGCGGCATCAGGGAAGAAATGACAAGGGCACGGCTGAAATACAGGAATGGCAGGAAGTAAAGGCTAAGAACACTGGGAGAGCTGGGAAAGCTGAAAGGAGTTGAGGATTGAAAGAACTGGGAGTGCTGGGAGAACTATGAGAACCGGGAGGACTGGGAACATCAACAAAGCCCCCAGCTCTCCCAAAATCCCCCTCTTCTCAGCTCTCCCAATCCCCCCAGTTCTCCCAACAACCCCGTCCTCTCAGCCCTCCCAGACCTCCCAGTTCTCCCAACACTCCCCGTCCCCTCAGTCCTCCCAGACCTCCCAGCTCTCCCCTCCACCCAATAAAAAGAAAACCATGACTACCCAGGAATTCATCACCCAGAACCTCAACGCCGACATCCGAGAACTCGCCCTGCGACATGCCGGGCGCACGGACATCGACCTGCCCTACGCCCTCGACCAGATTGCGGGCCGCCGCACGGCGCAAACCAAGCTGCCGCTATGGGCCGCCACCGACGGCATTATATACCCGCCGCACATCTCAATGGAGCAATGCTCGTCCGAGCAGACCGCCATGTACAAGGCCGAAGTGGCGCAACGCCTCATCGCAGAACTCCCAGTCCCCCCAGCACTCCCCACCCCCCAAAGAACTTTAATCGACCTCACGGGCGGCTTCGGCGTAGACTTCTCGTTCCTCGCGCCAATGTTCGACAAGGCCGTCTACATCGAGCGGCAGAGCCATTTGTGTGACCTCTCGCGGCATAACATGGCCGCGCTGGGCATCGCCCAAGCCGAAACGATTTGCGGCGACTGTGCGCAAATTATCGGGGAAATAAGCCATGCCACGCTGATATACGCCGACCCGGCGCGCCGCTCGGCGTCAGGCGGCCGCACGTTCGCCATCAGCGACTGCACGCCCGACGTGCTCGCGATGAGGGAAACGCTGCTCGACAAGGCCGACTTCACCATGCTCAAGATCTCGCCCATGCTCGACTGGCGCAAAGCCGCGGCCGACATGGGCAGCCATGTGGGCGAAGTCCACATCGTATCGGCAGGCAACGAATGCAAGGAACTGCTGCTGATTATGTCGCGAAAGTTCACCGGTCTTGAAAGGATTTACTGCGTGAACGACGACCAGACGTTCTCGTTCGCCCCCTCCCAGACGTCCCAGCAGTCCCAGACCTCCCAGCTCCCACCCACCCCGCCGGCCTATCTCTACGAGCCAAACGCCTCCCTGATGAAGGCCGGATGCTTCGCCCTGATAGCCCAACGATACGCCTGCCGGCCAGTAAGCCGCGACAGCCACCTGTTCCTTTCATCGGAACCCATCCCCTCATTCCCCGGCCGAGGCTTCTCCATACGCGCCATAACAACCATGAACAAACGCGAGCTGAAGGCCGCGCTCGGCGGCACCGGCCGGGCCAACGTAAGCGTAAGGAACTTCCCCATGACAGCCGACGCACTGCGCAAGAAGCTCAAACTGAAGGACGGCGGCGACACTTACATCTTCGGCACGACGACAGCCGACTGCCGCCACGTGCTCATAATATGCGAAAAACATCACTATAACCAAACCATACAGTCATGAAAAAAACATTGATAACACTCGCGCTGGCCGTCATAACGATGGCAGCCGGCGCACAAGGGCCGCAGGCCAAGACATCCTGCGGCGTGCTTGAAGGCACTTACGAGTCAGGCATCAAGGTGTTCAGGGGCGTGCCCTTCGCCCAGCCTCCTGTCGGGGAGCTGCGCTGGAAGGCGCCACAGCCCGTCAAGCCGTGGACAGGCGTGAGGGCGGCCAAGCACTTCGGACCCAACCCGATGCAGCAAAACCTTTTCGGCGACATGAACTTCGGCACGCCTGAAAACAGCGAAGACTGCCTATACCTGAACATCTGGACGCCGTCAAAGACCATGGACGAGCGCCTGCCCGTGCTCATTTACTTCAACGGCGGAGGGCTTGTGGCCGGTTCGGGCAGCGAGCCTCGCTACGCCGGAGAGTCGATGGCGCGCCGCGGAATAATATCAATCACGGCCAACTACCGCGAGGGAATATTCGGCTTCTTCGCACATCCGGAACTGTCGGAGGAAACCTCCTATAAAGGCTCGGGCAACTACGGCTTCCTCGACCAGGTAGCGGCCATAAGATGGGTGAAGGACAACATCGCGGCCTTCGGCGGCGACCCGGAGCGCATCACCATAGTGGGCGAGTCGGCAGGCTCGGCCTCCGTCAGCGCCCTCATGGCCTCGCCGCTGTGCCAAGGGCTGTTCGCGCAGGCCATGGGTTCGAGCGCATCGGTGGTGGCCTACGACAAAGTGCCCACGCTGAAGGAAGCCGAAGAGGCCGGCAAAGCCGTGATGAAGACGGTGGGCTGCGCCTCGATAGCGGAGATGAGGGCGATGCCTGCGGCCGAACTGTTAGAGAAAGCCGGAGCGGCAAGCATGCAGAAGATGTACAACATTGACGGTTACTTCTTCACGGAGCAACCCGTTGACACGTACAACAATGGCCGTCAGGCGCACGTGCCGCTGCTTGTGGGCTGGAATTCGGCCGAAATGCCCATCGCCGCAGTGCTCGGAGGACGCCCCATGACGGTGGCGTCTGTCAGGGAAGCGGTGAAGAGCGTCTTCGGCGACGACACCGACAAGGTGCTCGAGGCATACGGACTGACAACCGACGAGGCCGTGGCCGGACAGCCGGGATGGCGTCTCGGCAGCGACATGTTCGTGGCGTTCGGCACGTGGAAGTGGGCCGACATGCACGCACGCACCGGCCAACAGCCCGTTTACAGGTATCTATACTACCATCCGCGCCCGGCAATGCGCGTCAGCGGAAAGGTGGCCGGACTGGCCGGAGGGGTTATCGACGCGAAGGAAGGCGAGGCACAACAGCCTGCGGCGACCGGCGCGGTACACTCTGCCGACATAGAATATGCCATGGGCACGCTGCCCACCAACCGCGTGTATGACTGGCAGGCAGCCGACTTCACCGTGTCAACCATATTCCAGAACTATTACCTCAACTTCATCAAGACCGGCAACCCGAACGGCCTGGGGCAGCCCGAATGGCAGCCGGTGAACGGCCACGACGTGCCGCCCGTGCTCCAGATAGGCACCGACACCTACCTGAAAGCCGACGCGCAACTTGAAAACGCCTACCGCACAGCCGACAAGGCTGTGTGGAAATAAAGCCTACCGGCAGGCGGCATCGCCGCGACCGCGCAAATCACTGAAAACCAAGCAAATACCAAAAGGCCACGTTTCACACTATGAAACGTGGCCTTTTGCATTGTAAAACACGGCCTTTCGCAACGCGAAACATGGCCTTCTGCATAGCCTCAATTTTTCACCTTTCCACCCTTTCACCTTTTTACTTTTTCACCTTTTTACCTTTCCTGCCTCACCTTCTCACCCTCTCACTTTCTCACCTTCCTCCCTACTTCCTTCCTGAAGCGCAGGAAATACAGCAGTCCGGCAGTAGACAGGCACACGGGGAAGGCCGACCAGATGCCCACAAGGCCGTAACCGAGATGTATGCCGAGCAGCCATCCCAACGGCAGCGACACCACGAAGTAGGAGAAAAAGGCAATCCATATCATCGGGCGGACGCACTGTATGCCCCTCAGCGCGTTGGCGAAGGTGTACTGGATGGCGTCGCCAATCTGGTAAGCGATGAGCGGAACGACAGTCTGCGACACAAGGACGGCCACCGCCGCACTGTCGGTGAACCACCAGCTGACCGTGTTACGCAGCAATACAACGGGCACAGAGAGCGTTAAAGCCAGCCCGAGGACAATATGAAGGCCGCTGTAAGCCGTGCGCCTGACGGCCGCGTAATCGCCCTGTCCGGCGAAGTAACTCACTCTGACGGCAATCGCCGCCGCCATGCCGCTGCTTACCATGTAGAGCAGTTGCGACACGGTGAGCATAACCTGATGGGCGGCCAGGGCGGTGGTGCCGAGCCATCCCACGAAGATTGCCGACAACGAGAACGCCGCAGTCTCCATGCCCAACTGCATGGCGACGGGCAGTCCAAGCCCGGCAAGCCGACCGGCGGCTGCACGGTTGACGCCGCCTGCGGCGAAACCGGCGCGGAAACGGCCGTAACGCCTGTGCCTGAAGAACACCAGCATGCAGGCAACGGCCATGACGACGCGCGACACCGCCGTTGACACTCCAGCCCCGAAGAGTCCCAGCTCGGGTGCGCCCAGCTCGCCGTAGATGAGCACCCAGTTGCCGAAAATATTGAGAAGGTTGCCGCCAATGATGACATACATCGGCGTGCGCGTGTCGGTAACGCCGTCGAAAAACTGCTTGAAAGTGTTGAAACAGCACAGGAACGGCAGCGACGCGATGTTCACCCACAGGTAGGGACGCATCAGCGGCAGCAGCTCTTCGGGCTGTCCGAAGCGGTGGATGTTCAGGCAGAAGGCCGAACACACAGCCACGAGAACCGCCGACAGGGCGAGGTTGGCCGCAAGGCTGTTCTTCACCGCCCGGCCGATAGCGCCCGAATCGCCCTGCCCGAACAGGCTGCCCACAACGGGGGTAAGCCCGTAAGAGAAGCCCGTGGCGAAGATAACCACGAGCAAGAACATCGTGTTGACGAAGCTGGCGGCCGCCAGTTCCTCCATAGAGTGGTGACCCACCATAATCGTGTCGGCAAAACCGAGCACCACGTTGCCTATCTGTCCCACAACGATAGGCACGCCGAGACGCACCAACGCGCCGTACCTTTCAGTCAAATTCGCATAAGTAAAAGCCATACGGGGTGCAAAGGTACAAAGAAAAGGTGAGAAATTGAGAAGGTGAGAAGGTGAGAAAGCCTGCCGGTTTGTCAAAATTCAAAAACTAACAAACCGGCAGGCTTTCTCACCTTCTCACCTTCTCAATTTCTCACCCTTTTTATTTCACTTCAATCTGCTTGAGCGTTTGCTCTTCCTTCTTGGCTGTCTTAGGCAGGTTGACGGTAAGCACTCCGTCGTTCACCTTGGCCTCGATGGCGTCCTTGTCAACATCGTCGGGCAAGAGCAGCGTCTGCTCGTACTTCGAGTAAGAGAACTCGCGGCGCAGGTAGTGGCTCTTCTTGTCCTCATCCTTGTGCTCGTCCTTGCTCTCCATGCGGATGTGCAGGTTGCCGTCGCGGTCGATGTTCACGTTGAAATCCTCCTTCTTAAGCCCCGGAGCCGCAAGCTCAACGGTATATTCTTTTTCACTCTCCTTGACGTTGATTGCCGGTGCTGTAGCGTTGGCGCGCGTCATGAAGTCATTGTCGAAAAAGTCGTTGAATACGTCAGGCATCCAAGAATTGCGTCCGAAAACTGGTAACATAGCCATAATTAAATCCTCCTTGTTTTTATTTTTAACCTTTCATATCCGGAAGCTCCGCCCCTTGCGGCCTCGCCTCCTTCGATTGCCCCTCGCTTCCGTTCGGAGCTTTCACCCATCATAGTGCAACATCCGTGCCAATAACATATTTCGACACAACGACACGTTCTGCTGACAATTAGTCAGCAAAGCATAATTATTTTAATCATTCTAACATATTTTTAATGACAAAACGGCACAACACCAACCATAACCACCCAGCACACACCCCAACCCAAGGGACGCCCCACCCTCCCCCTACCAAAGCAAGGGAGCTTGATATGTCTTCGCCGTGTGCAAGGTATTGGCCTTATCGGCGCACCCGTCCTGTTCGGCCTATTGCCAAATAGTGCGTATAGAACAACTGCCTGACAGCCAGAGAGTTACCGAAATGCCGTGTTTTGCGTTGCAAAACACGGCATTTCGCACACTAACAGGCGTCCTTTCGCAATGCGAAAGGACGCCTGTTACGGTTCATCAGCAGTTTTGACGGTTGCCGAGCGCCTTGAACTGGCACTCAGCGGACGGCTTACAGCGATATTGTAGCCGTCTCCCACCGTGACTGCGGAATGTTGACGCCATCCTTGGCGGCTTTCGTCCGTATGCGCGCCATTTCGCGCTGAGCCTGGCGGAAGGCCTTTTTCTGCTGCGTGTAGTTCGAGGGCGACATCGAACCGGCTGTTCCGCTGTGCTCGCCGTTGACGGTGGCGCGTGCGCCGGTGTTGGTTATCGAGTTGTAATGCCGCTCGGCAAGGTTTTCCCATCGCTTGTACTGCGTTTGGTAACTGCCGCCGGAAGACACGCCGCCCGAAGGCACAACGCCTGACGACGCGGCCGTAGAGCCATGCTTGATTTCCCTGACGGAATTGCGTATCTCCACCGTCTTTTCGACCAGCTGCCCCATAAGTTCAAGAAACGACGGCTCCGCCTCATATACCACGCCTTGCGACAGATTGTATATATAGTCGCGGTGCGACTTTTTATTGGCAACCATATCCTGCTTGCCCTGCTCTTCGGCCAAGGCAAAGACCATGTCATACGCCTTGTATGCGTCCGTGTAATACTTGTTCCTCTCGCACCACTCGGCCAGCAACATGTAGCCTTGGATTGACGTGGGGTTGTACTCCACGTACTTTTGTATCGGAGTAACGTCCTTGCCGAACCTCACCTCATTCTGTGCGTTCTTCATCAAATTCTCCTCCAAGTCCACGTGGCCGTGCTTGGAGACGTGCCCCGTAAAGCCGTTGTTCCAAACCTCGGCGTAGCCGTCGGCATTGAACTCTGTAATATAGTCGAAGCTGCACGGCACTATTTCGCCCCATCCGGCCGCCACAAGGCCGTACTTGCCGTCCTTCACCACGCGCACCACGCCGCCCTCAGGCTCGGCCACGTCGTCGTAAAGCGTAGCGGAGAGAGGCTTGCCGTCAGCACCCGCCACACGCCACTGCGAGCCTTCCTGAACGGCCTTCAATGCTGCGTCGGGCACAAGGGCGGACGCAGTCTTTGCGCTTTCGTACACCCCGTGCAGCCGCTCCGCAGCCGCAGCCAATTCCTTCTCACGCGCTTTCTGAGCCGCTTTGACGGCCTTCTTTACCGCGTTGCTCCAGTTCTTGCTCCGCCTATTGCGGTCGCCGGTGTCGAGCTTCGAGCGCAGGTCTTCCGAACTAACGTTGTTCAGCAGGTCTACGACGTACCATCCGCCGTCCTTCTCGACCAGCGCAACGTGTACATACCCCTCGTCGCCTAACCTCTGGCAGAAGTGAGACGCCTTGGCGTACTGCGGCTCGATGACGTAGTTACCCATGGCGTCGGCATAGCCCCACTTGCCGCCGACGCAGACGGGAAGCACGAAGAAATAAGACAGGGCCTTGCCCTCGAACAGCACGTTCCTTGAAGACGACACAAAGGAGTTCATGCCTGTGTCGCCATAAACGGCGTCGAACTTAGGCTCGCTGGTGCGGTTGCCGTTGACAAACACGCCCCATTTGCCGCCGGCTTCATACGCCCCGAAGACACCTTCTTTATATTCCGTTTTACCTATGAGCAACGAGTCGTACTGGGGAAACACACATACGATGTCGCCGTATGCCACCCCGTACCTGCCGTTCTCGCAGATTACCTTGTAGCCGTTGTACGAATAAGCGTGAAGGGAAAGGGGCATGGTGACCACAAAAAACATTAATGACAACAGTTTTTTCATGATATACGGTTATTTGAATGATAAAACATGATACACTGGACACAGCAAACAAGCGCGGTACAGAATGTGCGGCAGCGTGGGGCAAACGCCCTGCCAATGCCCTGTTTTATGCACAAAGATAAGCAATAGGACAGCTCCAGCCATTACGTTTTCCATAAAACATGTTAACAAACATGGCGTTTCAACAAATGGTTTACACTTATGTAAACAACTGGTTTACAACAAGATACGGTGGAGCGAAGGCATACGGCACAAAAAATGGCGACACGCATCACTGCGTGCCGCCATCAAGTCTCATGAAAACTATTTTTATTTGCTATTGCTTTTTAGTCGTTCAGCTTCGCCTTGATGAACTCGCGGTTCAGGCGTGCGATGTTTGCTATCGACTCGTTCTTGGGGCACTCGGCCTCGCATGCACGTGTGTTGGTGCAGTTGCCGAAGCCAAGCTCTTCCATCTTCATGACCATCGCCTTGGCGCGCTTTGCCGCCTCGGGGCGTCCCTGGGGCAGAAGTGCGAGCTGGCTTACCTTCGAGCTGACGAAGAGCATTGCCGAACCGTTCTTGCAAGCCGCAACGCAGGCGCCGCAGCCGATGCAGGTAGCGCAGTCCATGGCCTCGTCGGCAGCCTCCTTCGGTATGAGGATGGCGTTGGCGTCCTGCGGCTGTCCGGTGCGTACGCTGACGTATCCGCCGGCCTGTATAATCTTGTCGAACGCGCCGCGGTCAACCATGCAGTCCTTGATTACGGGGAACGCGGCCGAGCGCCACGGCTCGACGGTGATTACGTCGCCGTCGTTGAAGCGGCGCATGTACAGCTGGCAGGTGGTAGCTCCCGTCGCGGGTCCGTGGGGATGGCCGTTGATGTAGAGCGAGCACATGCCGCAGATGCCCTCGCGGCAGTCATGGTCGAAGACGAACGGCTCCTTGCCGGCTTCGATTAGCTGCTCGTTGAGGATGTCCAACATCTCGAGGAATGAAGTGTCCGTGGGTATGTCCTTCATCTCGAACGTGTCAAAATGTCCTTTTGCCTTCGGCCCGTTCTGACGCCAGACCTTAAGCGTGAAACTTATATTTCTTTCCATTTTATATACGGTTTTACGGTTTTGAGGTTATGGGGTTTTACGGTTTCAGAGGTTGCGGAGACATTGTGGAAGGTTGGTTTCGCCTTACATAAATCAACGATTGCATCATTTTGTTGACCGAATTGTTTAAGCTATCAGCCATAACAAAGTCGTCATCGCTTACGTAAGCAAACCGTCTCGACAGTTCCAACTGAGTATCCAGCTCGTTTGATGAACCCAATGAGATGTAAAGGAAGTGTATCAACTCGGCGTTTGTGCCTCTTCCGTAGCCCTCTGCGATATTCGATGGTATTGACACCGCACATCTGCGCATCTGGCTTACAAGGCCGAACAGCTCTTCTTTCGGGAAGTTTGCAGTAATCTGGTAAACCATTTTAGCCAGTTCCATGCTTTCATTCCAAACCCGGAGGTTCTTATGCGGCCCCATGTTTCCTTTATTCTTTCAAGAGTATCATCACCGTATAACCGTATGACCCTATAACCTTATAACCTTAAATTAATTCTTATAGTTTCTCGTTTGAACCTTTATAGCCTCATAATGCAGCGGCTCCTTGATAAGCTCGGGCGCCTTCTCGTCGCTTCCCTGGTACTCCCAGCAGCCTACGTAGAAGTAGTTTTCGTCGTCGCGCTTTGCCTCGCCTTCCTCCGTCTGGTACTCCTCGCGGAAGTGGCCGCCGCACGACTCGTTGCGTGACAGCGCGTCGTAAGCTATCAGCTCGCCCATGGTGATGAAGTCGCGGAGGTGGATTGCCTTGTCAAGCTCTGTGTTAAGGCCTTCCTTCGAGCCGGGGATGAAGAGGTTGGTCTCGAACTCCTTGCGTATCTTCTTGATGAGTTCAAGTCCTTCCTTCAGGCCCTCTGCGGTGCGTCCCATGCCCACGTGCTCCCACATTATGTGGCCAAGCTCCTTGTGGATTGAGTCTACCGAGCGCTTGCCCTTTATGTTCATGAGGCGGTCAATCTCGCTCTGTACGGCCTTTTCGGCAGCCTCGAACTCGGGCAGGTCTGTCGAGATGCGCGGCCAGATGGACTGGTCGGCCAGGTAGTTCTGGATGGTATAAGGCAGCACGAAGTATCCGTCGGCCAGTCCCTGCATGAGGGCTGACGCGCCGAGGCGGTTGGCTCCGTGGTCGGAGAAGTTGCACTCGCCGATTGCGAAGAGTCCTTCGATGCTGGTCATAAGCTCGTAGTCAACCCAGATACCACCCATTGTGTAGTGGATTGCGGGGTAAATCATCATCGGGTTGTAATACTTCACGCCGTTGATTTCATTGGCAAGTTCGCCCGGATTGACGTCGGTTATCTCCTCGTACATGTCGAAGAGGTTGCCGTAACGCTGCAGAACGACGTCTATGCCGAGGCGCTCGATGCTCTCGGAGAAGTCGAGGAACACGGCCAGACCTGTGTTGTTAACGCCGTAACCCTTGTCGCAGCGCTCCTTTGCGGCGCGGCTTGCAACGTCACGGGGCACAAGGTTGCCGAAGGCCGGGTACCTGCGCTCCAGATAGTAGTCGCGGTCTTCCTCGGGAATGTCGCTGCCTTTCTTCTCTCCGCGCTGCAGTGCCTTTGCGTCTTCAAGCTTCTTGGGCACCCAGATGCGGCCGTCGTTACGCAGAGACTCAGACATAAGCGTGAGCTTCGACTGGTTGGTGCCGTGCACGGGGATGCAGGTCGGGTGTATCTGCACGTATGACGGGTTGGCGAAGTAAGCTCCCTTGCGGTAGCAAGCCATTGCTGCGGTGCAGTTGCAGCCCATCGCGTTGGTGGAGAGGAAGTATGTGTTGCCGTATCCGCCGGTAGCTATCACGACGGCGTTGGCAGAGAAGCGCTCGAGCTTTCCTGTCACGAGGTTCTTCGCGATGATGCCGCGTGCACGTCCGTCGACGATAACCACGTCTTCCATTTCATATCGTGTGTACAGCTTTACGCGGCCGGTGTGAACCTGGCGGCTGAGCGCAGAGTAAGCGCCGAGCAACAGCTGCTGGCCGGTCTGTCCCTTTGCGTAGAACGTACGCGACACCTGCGCGCCGCCGAACGAGCGGTTTGCCAACATGCCGCCGTACTCGCGGGCGAACGGAACGCCCTGAGCCACGCACTGGTCGATGATGTTGTTTGACACCTCAGCCAGTCGGTAGACGTTAGCCTCGCGTGCACGGTAGTCGCCGCCCTTCACCGTGTCGTAGAACAGGCGGTAAACAGAGTCGCCGTCGTTCTGGTAGTTCTTTGCTGCGTTGATACCTCCCTGCGCTGCGATGGAGTGCGCGCGGCGCGGAGAGTCCTGGATGCAGAAGTTGAACACGTTGAAGCCCATCTCGCCGAGAGATGCGGCAGCAGAGGCTCCGGCGAGTCCCGTGCCCACTACGATTACGTCCAACTTCAGTTTGTTCTTAGGGTTGACGAGGCGCTGGTGAGCCTTGTAGTTGGTCCATTTCTCAGCTATCGGTCCCTCTGGTATCTTGGAATTGATTTGCTTTGCCATAACAATTATGAATTATTAATTATGAATTATGAATTGAAGTCACCACTGGCTCGGGGCAAGTCCGAAGGCGAACGCCAGCACTACCACGAGGAAGCCCAGCATGAGCAGCGTGGTATAGACGAGGCCGATGGCCTTCCAGCGGTTGAACCACACCTTGCCGTTCCATCCGAATGTCTGCATCGCGCTCCAGAAGCCGTGCGAGAGATGGAACCAGATGGCTACCAGCCATACGATGTAAAGCACAACGTAAACGGGGTTCGCGAACGTGTCAAGGATGTAAGCGAAGCCGTCTGACGGCAGATGGGGCACGGCGATGCCCGTCAGCTCGGCGAACATCATGTTGTACCAGAAGTTGAACAAGTGGAGCAGAAGACCCAGGAGAACGATGATGCCAAGCACCAGCATGTTCTGCGAAGCCCACTCTACCTTGGCCGGGCGCGACGTCACGGCGTAACGTTCGTCACCGCGTGCGCGGCGGTTCTGCATCGTGAGCAGGAACGCGTACACGATGTGGATGACTGCCAGGGCTGCCAGGGCCAGCGTAGCCACGAGAGCGTACCAGTTGGCGCCGAGGAACTCGCACACCGCGTTGTAAGCCTCGCCCGAGAATAGAGCCACTACGTTCATTGACATGTGAAATGTCAAGAACAGGATAAGCGCGACACCGGTAACCGACATCACCACTTTCCTTCCGATGGATGAATTACATAACCACATAAATGATTTGAATTTTAATGTATTAAATGAATTGATTGTTGTTGTCAACCCACAAAAGAACCGCTGCCCGACAGCACTGGCGGGCAGTGCCGCTATACCGTATTATAGGTATGCCGGCATCCATTGGAGAATGCAAATATACTCCATTTTGATGATAAATCAAACTATTTGACAAAAAATTCGATTTTAATTCTTACTTTTGCGCCGTCGGCGGACACGCCGACAGTAGACAAGCTGGGTAAGGTTATACGGTTATGGGGTTATTAGGTCATACGGTTTCAGGATTTTTCAAGACGCTGCGAAGCATCACAAAGCGTCAAAAACGCCGGACGAATATTAGCCGGGCAACCGTAAAACCGCATAACCCCATAACCGCAAAACCTCATAACCCCACAACCGTAAAACCGTAAAAACAATGATTTTACACTACGATGTTATCGTCATAGGCGGCGGACACGCCGGCTGCGAGGCCGCCGCCGCCGCGGCAAACATGGGCGCACGCACGTGCCTCGTCACCATGGACATGAACAAAATAGCGCAGATGAGCTGCAACCCGGCCGTAGGCGGAATTGCCAAAGGCCAGATAGTGCGCGAAATCGACGCGCTGGGCGGACACATGGGCATCGTCACCGACAAGACGGCAATACAGTTCCGCATGCTCAACCGCTCGAAAGGTCCGGCCGTATGGAGTCCCCGGGCGCAGTGCGACCGCGGCAAGTTCATCTGGCAATGGCGCACCGTGCTCGACAACACCGACCGTCTCGACATCTGGCAAGACCAGGCCGAGGAGCTGCTCGTGGAGAATGGCTGCGCCGTGGGCGTAAGCACCGTGTGGGGCGTTGAGCTGCGCGCGAAGAGCGTGGTGCTCACCGCAGGCACCTTCCTCAACGGACTGCTGCACATCGGACGCAAGCATCTGCCGGGCGGACGCATTGCCGAACCGGCCGTCGGACGCCTCACCGAGAGCATCACGCGCCATGGAGTGACCGCCGGAAGGATGAAGACCGGCACGCCCGTGCGCATCGACCGCCGCTCCGTCCACTTCGAGGACCTGGAGGTGCAGGAGGGCGAGCACGACTTCCACGGCTTCAGCTTCATGCCAACAGGCAGGCCGCTGAAGCAGCTCACGTGCTGGACTTGCTACACCAACCCCGACGTTCACGCCACGCTCGTGGCCGCACTGGCCGACTCGCCGCTGTACAACGGACAGATACAAAGCATCGGGCCGCGCTACTGCCCGTCGATAGAAACCAAGCTTGTCACCTTTCCCGACAAGCAGCAACACCCCTTATTCCTCGAACCCGAAGGCGAAGACACCAACGAGATGTACCTCAACGGCTTCTCGTCGTCAATGCCGATGGACGTGCAAATCAACGCGCTTAGGAAGATTCCTGCGCTGCGCGACGCCAAGGTTTACCGCCCGGGCTACGCCATAGAGTACGACTTCTTCGACCCGACGCAGCTGCGCCACACCCTCGAATCAAAGATAATACCCGGCCTGTTCATGGCCGGACAGGTGAACGGAACCACCGGCTACGAGGAGGCCGGCGGACAGGGACTCGTTGCCGGGGTGAACGCCGCACTGCGCTGCTCGGGCGGACAGCCCTTCACCCTCGGACGCGACGAGGCTTATATCGGCGTACTCATCGACGACCTTGTGACCAAAGGCGTTGACGAGCCTTACCGCATGTTCACCAGCCGGGCCGAATACCGCATACTGCTCAGGCAGGACGACGCCGACGCACGCCTCACGGAGAAGGCTTACTCCATAGGTCTTGCCACGCGCGAACGCTACGACTGGTGGATGCAGAAGAAAGAAGCCGTCAACCGGCTGACGGATTATTGCGCCACGACACCGGTGAAACCGCGCGACATCAACTCCGCACTTGAAGCTTTGGGTACCACCCCTCTGCGCGAAGGTTGCAAGATAGCAGACCTCATAGCGCGGCCGCAGCTCACCATGCAGAACCTTTCCGACATTCTGCCGGAACTGAAACAGACGTTGAAATCGCTGCCAAACCGCGAAGAAGAGATTGCCGAAGCGGCGGAAATCAAGATGAAATACAAGGGCTACATAGAGCGCGAGCGGCTCGTGGCCGACAAGATGCACCGCCTTGAGAACATAAAAATCCGCGGACACTTCCGCTACTCGGAGATGCAGCAGCTGTCGACCGAAGCACGGCAGAAGCTCGAAAAAATCGACCCCGAAACCCTTGCGCAGGCCAGTCGCATTCCGGGCGTGTCGCCGAGCGACATCAACATCATGCTGGTGCTGATGAACAGGTAAGACGCAACTATGTTTCACGTGAAACAAATCGGGCGTTTTTCATTAAACGAAAACGGTGGAACGGTCTGAAACTTAGCAACATACGGAGAACGTCCACAGATTTGCTTGAATGTTAAAATCGCCAGGTTTCACGATAAAACGGGACTGCCGCAGAAGCACATCTCCACCCCACGCCCGGCAACCGGAAACCGCCTGCGCAACACCCTAAAAACAAGGGCTTTGCAAAAGGCCGCAAAACGCCGCGCAAAAGGCCACCTTTTACAAGACAAAAGACGGCCAATCGCACGCCAAAAGACGACCATTTGAAAAAGGTGAAAAGGTGAGAAGGTGAAAAGGTGAGAAAGCCTGCCGGGCTATCTGCCGTATTGGGCATATCCGGCCTATTCATCCAACAGGCTTATCTGCCATATTGGGCATATTAGTCCCATTCAGCCTTCAGGGTTATCAGCCTTATCCGCCCCATCGGTCCTATTCGGCCTACAGGCTTATCAGCCCTATTCAGCAAGCGGAGTCATCGGCCTTATCCGGCTCATCCGCCACATCCGACTTACAACAACCATAAATAATAACAACAACCAAAAGAACAATGAACAACAAGACACTGCTGGAAAACTTGAGGTGCATACCCGATTTTCCGAAGAAAGGAGTTAATTTCAGAGACGTGACAACACTGTTCTCCAACCCCGAATGCCTGCAAATAATGGAGGACGAGCTGTTCGAGCTTTACCGCGACAAGGGCATCACGAAAATCGTCGGCATCGAAAGCCGTGGCTTCATCATGTCGTCCGCCTTGGCGATAAGGCTCCACGCCGGCGTGGTTCTCTGCCGCAAACCCGGCAAGCTGCCAGGAGAAACCATACAGGAAAGCTACTCGAAGGAGTACGGCACGGACACAATCGAGATACACAAGGACGCCATCACGAGCGACGACATCGTTCTGCTGCATGACGACCTGCTGGCAACCGGCGGCACGATGAAGGCGGCCTACGACCTCGTAAAGAAGTTCAACCCGAAGAAAATATACGTCAACTTCATCATTGAGCTGACACGCGAGGGCATGAACGGCCGCGACAACTTCGACAAGGAGACCGACATCACGAGCCTGCTGCAAGTGTAGCAGACAGAAGACAAGTAGACAAGTGACAAGCAGACAAGTAAATTACCATAGCTGGGAATACCGCCACAAGAGCCTACAGCATTGACAAACAGGCTTGTCTGCTTGCCACTTGTCCACTTGTCTGCTAAAAGTCGCTTAAAGTTTCACGTGAAACATTATCTTTGAAAAACCCTTTGTATAAAGCACTTACGCGCCATGACTAAAGAAGAAAACGAGAAGCGGCTGGCCCGTCTGAAGGCCATCGTGAGCAACATACCCACGAAGCCCGGCAGCTACCAGTACTATGACGAGGGCGGCACCATAATATATGTGGGCAAGGCGAAGAACTTGAAGGCGCGCGTATCGTCTTATTTCCACAAGGAAGTAGACCGCTTCAAGACGAAAGTGCTTGTAAGCAAAATCCACGACATTACCTACACGGTGGTTAACACCGAGGAGGACGCCCTGCTGTTGGAGAACAGTCTTATCAAGAAATACCAGCCGCGGTACAACATCCTGCTGAAAGACGGCAAGACGTATCCGTCAATCTGCGTCACGAAAGAGTATTTTCCGCGCATCTTCAAGACGCGTACCATCAACAAGCGGTGGGGCACTTACTACGGCCCTTACAGCCACATAGGCTCGATGTATGCCATCCTTGAGCTGATAAAGAAGCTCTACAAGCCGCGCACATGCCGCCAACCCATAACGCAGGAGGGCGTAGAACAGGGTAAATACCGCCCCTGCCTGGAGTACCACATACATAACTGCGGCGCGCCGTGCATTGGCAAACAGAGCTATGAAGACTATCAGGAGAGCATCGCACAGGCTCGCGAAATACTGAAAGGGAACACGCGCGAGCTGCAACGCCGCCTGTATTCGCAGATGCAGCGGCTGGCGGAGGAGATGCGCTTCGAGGAGGCCGAGGTGATAAAGCAACGCTACCTGCTGCTCGACAGCTTCTGCGCCAAGAGCGAGGTGGTGAGCCACACCATTACGGACGTTGACGTGTTCAGCGTCAACGACGACGAGCGGACGGCCTACGTGAACTACATGCACGTGACAAACGGCAGCATAAACCAGGCGCAGACGTTCGAAATGAAGAAGAAATTGGGCGAAACGGCACTCGAAATACTGCAAATCGCCATCCTGCAAATACGTGAACGGATGGGCAGCACGTCGCGCGAAATCGTCGTGCCGTTCGCCGTAGACATGACGCTTGACGGCGTAACGTTCACCGTTCCGCAGCGCGGCGACAAGCGGACGCTGCTCGACCTCTCTGAAATGAACGGCAAACAGTACCGCTTCGACCGCCTGAAACAGGCTGAAAAGCTGAACCCAGAGCAGAAATCGGTGCGCCTGATGAAGGAAATTCAGGCCGCCCTGAAGCTGCCGAAGATGCCTTACCAGATAGAAATGTTTGACAACTCGAACATCAGCGGAACCGATGCCGTGGCGGCGTGCGTGGTGTTCAAGAAGATGAAGCCCAGCAAAAAGGACTACCGCAAGTACATAATCAAGACCGTAACGGGGCCTGACGACTACGCATCCATGCAGGAAGTGGTGCGCCGCCGCTACTCACGCATGGTGGAGGAAGGCCAGCCCCTGCCCGACCTTATCATAACCGACGGCGGACAAGGGCAGATGAGCGTGGTGCGAAGCGTTGTCGAGGGCGAGCTTCACTTGGATATTCCCATCGCCGGATTAGCCAAGGACGACCGCCACCGCACCAACGAACTTCTGTACGGCCTGCCGCCCGTAGTCATCGGAATGAAGACCGACAGCGAGCTGTTCCGCCTCCTGACGCACATGCAGGACGAGGTTCACCGCTTCGCGATAACCTTCCACCGCGACAAGCGCAGCAAACATGCGCTGCACTCGGAGCTTGACGACATCCGCGGCATAGGCCCAAAGACGAAGGACGCTTTGCTGCAAGCCTTCAAGTCGGTAAAGCGCATCAAAGAGGCTGATTTACAACAACTTACAGACATCATAGGGCAAGCTAAGGCGAAGATTGTGTGGGAATACTTTAAAAACCCACCCCAACCCTCCCCAAGGGAGGGAGCTTGATTAGCCCCGAAAGTTGCCACCCTATTGCCAAAAAGGCTGTCAGCAAACAGTTATAAGCATTAAATAGTAAAACAATTAAACAACAAAGCACATCCAGCTCCCTCCCTTCGGGAGGGCTGGGGTGGGTATAAAATATGAAAACAGTTATCCAGCGCGTGAGCCGCGCGTCAGTGACGATAGGCGGAGAGGTGAAGTCCGCCATCGGGAAAGGCTACATGATACTCTTAGGAGTGGCCAATGGCGACACCGAAGAGGACGTTGACTGGCTTGTGAAAAAGACCGCCGCGCTGCGCATTTTCGACGATGCGGAGGGCGTGATGAACCTCCCCGTGACCGCCGTCGGCGGCGAGATATTGGTTGTGAGCCAGTTTACGTTGCTGGCGTCGTACAAGAAAGGCAACCGCCCTTCATGGATACACGCCGCCCGGCACGAGGTTTCCATACCGCTGTACGAGAGCTTCTGCGAGAAGCTGCGCCGCGAAACTGGGCTTAAAGTGCTCACGGGCGAGTTCGGGGCAGACATGAAAGTGGAGCTAATTAACGACGGCCCGGTGACTATCTGCATGGACACGAGACACAAGGAGTAAAGAAAGTGAAGAGTGAAGAACGAAGAGTGAAGAATTAAACAGCGGACGATAAGCCAATACGAACTATTTGTCCTATCAGCCTTATTTGTCCCATCAAACCCCATAAAAAGATGAACAACGAAATAACCATACGCGAAGCGCAACGCCTTGTAGACCAATGGATTAGGCAATACGGCGTGCGCTATTTCAGCGAACTTACCAACATGGCGTGCCTCACCGAAGAAGTGGGCGAACTGGCACGCGTCATGGCGCGCAAATACGGCGACCAGAGCTTCAAGGAAGGCGAGCCGCAAGACCCGTCGGACGAGATGGCCGACGTGCTGTGGGTGCTGCTCTGCCTTGCCAACCAGACGGGTGTTGACCTCACCGAGGCGCTGCGCAAGAGCATTGAAAAGAAGACAAAGCGCGATGCCACAAGGCACATTAACAATGAAAAATTAAGGTAAAGGAGGGAAGGAACAAGGAGAAAAAGGAGTAAGGAGATATGGCTTGAAACCCGATACGGGACAAGGCATACCGTGACTTGCCAACAAATAAAATAACAATAAAAACACAGAAGAGTATGACAACAGACAACAAGCACAACGAAACGGCTCACGACCACAAGCATGAGGCGGATTTCCCGAAGATGAGCAAGTATGAAGAGGCGCTCAGCAAGTATCAGACCGACATTGACGACAACGCCGTGCGCGAGGCCGTAAGGAAGCTGATAGCCGAGAAAGTGCACGAAAACGACACGCCGGAGGTAAAGAAATTCCTCTTCGGCAGCATCGAACTGACATCGCTCAAGACTACCGACAGCGACGAGTCGATACTCGCCTTCACCGAAAGGGTGAACCAGTTTGACGCCACCTACCCCGACCTGCCCCACGTGGCGACCATCTGCGTATATCCGTGTTTTGCGCGGACGGTGGCCGAGTCGTTAGAGATTGACGGCGTTGAAATAGCCTGTGTATCAGGCAGTTTCCCCTCGTCGCAGGCTCTCTTGGAAGTAAAAATAGCCGAGACGGCGCTCGCCGTGAAGGACGGTGCTACGGAGATAGACATCGTAATGCCAGTGGGCAAGTTCCTAAGCGGCGACTATGAGGGCGTGTGCGACGACATCAACGAGCTTAAACAAGCGTGCGGCGACGCCCCGATGAAGGTAATCCTCGAGACGGGATGCCTAAAGACGGCCTCGAACATCAAGAAGGCGTCAATCCTGGCGATGTACGCCGGGGCGGACTATATCAAGACATCTACCGGCAAATTAGAGCCTGCGGCAACGCCGGAGGCGGCCTACGTGATGTGCCAGGCCATCAAGGAATACTACGACGAGACGGGCATCCAGATTGGTTTCAAGCCTGCCGGAGGGCTTAACTCGGTGATGGACGCGCTTATCTACTACACCATCGTGAAAGAGGTTCTGGGCGAAAAATGGCTCACAAACAAGTGGCTGCGCTTAGGCACCAGCCGGTTGGCGAACATGCTGCTGAGCGAAATCCTCGGCGAAGAGACGAAGTTCTTTTAAGAGAGAATAGGACGGATAGGGCGGATAAGGCTAATAGGCAAGGCCGGTGAATAGGGCTTATGAGGCGGATAAGGCCGATAGGCAAGGCTGCCAAATAGGGCTTATAGGGCAGATAAGGCAGATAAGCAACCGCCGAAAGCGCCGCTGCCTGCCTCAATGGCGCAGCCTATCGGCCTTATCCGGCTTATCCGGCCTATCCTCCCATCAGGCTTATCAGCCCTATTGGCCATATTTGGCCTATCAATAAACAAATTACTAACCATAAAAAGCACGATACCATGACTAACGACAACGGCGCATTCATGCCCCAGCGCGGCAACTTCCGTGGCCTGAAGGCATACCAGAAGGCCGAGTGCATCTACGACATCACGTTCTATTTCGCCCACAAATTCCTCGAAAAAAGTGACCGCACAATCGACCAGATGGTGCAGGCGGCGCGGTCGTGCAAGCAGAACATTGCCGAAGGCAGCGCGGCCAGCACGACATCAAAGGAGACCGAGCTGAAGCTGACGAACGTGGCGCGGGCGAGCCTTCAGGAACTGCTGTTAGACTATGAGGACTACCTCCGCGTGCGTTGTCTTGAACAATGGGGCATGACAAGCGAAAAGGCAATGAAGACACGCGCCGTGTGCGCCAGGCACGACGACAGCACCTACTACCGCGAGGCCATTGCACAAAGGAGCGACGAGACCGTTGCCAACATCGCCATAACGCTTATCCACCAGACCGACGTGATGCTGCGCAAGCTCATAGAGCGCCTGAAACAGGACTTTGTAGAGGGCGGCGGACTGCGCGAGGAGATGTACCGGGCAAGGGTGGAATGGATGAAAAGGAATGGCAGAAGGTAAAGGGCACGAACTGGAGGAATAGGAGTAATAGGGCGGATAGGGCTAATAGCCAAGGCTGCTGAATAAGACTAATGAGGCAAATAGGGCTAATAGCCAAGGCCGGTGAATAGGGCTAATGAGGCAAATAGGACTAATAGCCAAGGCCGGTGAATAAGGCTTATAGGGCAGATAAGGCCGATAAGCAACCGCCGAAAGCGCCGCTGCCTGCCGCTATGGCGCAGCCTATCGGCCTTATCAGCCTTATCCGGCCTATTCTCCCATCAGGCTTATTAGCCCTATTGGGCTTATCCTGCCTATCGGCCAACAACCCATGCCTCTGCAAAAGGCCGCCTTTCAGGCGGCAACAAGTCATCTTTTACAATGCGAAAGGCGGCAAACCACAATGCGGTTTGCCGCCTTTTATATGGCTGCTTATTTATTCCTCTTAATCACAAAGTCAAGATATGCGCGCAGGCTTTCGCGCAGCGTGGGGTCGTTCACCTCCTTGCGGATGAAGTCCGACGCCTCGGCGTGCAGCTCTTCCATGCGCTGCTCGGCGTATTCTATGCCGCCGTGCGCCTTTGTGAAGTCAACGAGACAGGCTATCTCGTCGCGGTTCACGGTGCCGTCCTTCACCTTCCGAGCCAGCTTGAACATGCTGTCGTAGCCCGCCGAGTTGAGGGCGTGGATTACGGGGAGGGTGAGCTTGCCCTCGGCCATGTCGTTGCCGGTGGGCTTGCCGATGTCGGCGGAGTCGTAATAGTCGAAGATGTCGTCCCTGATTTGGAAGATTATGCCCAATGTCTGGCCGAACTTCTTTGCCTCCCCCACCCTGTCTTCGGGCATTCCGGCCGATATTGCGCCGATTGCGCAGCAGGCTTCGAAGAGGGCTGCGGTCTTGCGGCTGATTATCTTATAATACGTTTCCTCAGATATTTCGCTGTCGGATATGCTCGTCAGCTGCAGTATCTCGCCGTCAGACAGCGTGCGGCCAAGCTCGGCAAGATACCTTACGATGACCTCGTTGTGCGTCACCGAGACGTGCAGCAGGGCGGTGGACAGGATGTAGTCGCCCACGAGCACGGCCACCTTATTGTCGTACACGGCGTTGACCGAAGCCTGCCCCCGGCGCTCGCGGCTCTCGTCCACCACGTCGTCGTGAACGAGCGATGCCGTGTGCAGCAGCTCCAGACCCACCGCCGCGTGCAGCGTCGAGTCGTTAACCCGGCCATAGTTCTTTGCCATAAGCATGATGAGCATCGGCCTCATGCGCTTGCCGGCGCGGTTGCGGATGCGTGTGAAAATCTCCTCCTGCAACTTTCCGTCATGCGTAAGCGATGAGTTGAAAAGGTTGACAAACTGCCCAAGCTCCCTCTCTATTGGCTGCCTGATGATGGATAAATAGTCGGTCATGCTACTAAATTTGTTACAAAAGTAGTTATTTTCTCGGATTAATTGCAAAAAATAAGTAACTTTACACGTAAAAACCGACAAAAAAGATGGACAAGCTTTTCCTTTTTGACGCTTACGCCCTAATATACAGGGCTTATTACGCGTTCATCAAGAACCCACGCATAAACACAAAGGGCATGAACACATCGGCCGTATTGGGTTTCTGCAACACTCTGCACGAGGTGCTGGCGAAGGAGAAACCCACGTATCTTGGCGTGGCCTTCGACCCCCACGGCCCGACGTTCCGCAGCGAGGCTTACGCCCAGTACAAGGCGCAACGCGAGGAAACGCCCGAGGACATACGCCGCTCCGTGCCCGTAATCAAGGAAATATTGGGTGCGATGCGCATACCCGTGCTTGAAGCCGAGGGCTTCGAGGCCGACGACGTGATAGGCACCCTTGCTAAGAAAGCCGACAGCGAGGGCATCAGGACGTACATGCTTACGCCCGACAAGGACTACGGCCAGTTAGTGGGCGGCAACGTCGTGATGTACCGTCCGCGCCACGGCGGGGGCTACGAAACGCTCGACGAGGCCGGCGTGTGCCAGAAGTACGGCATCACGGGCACGGCTCAGGTTATCGACCTGCTCGGCCTCATGGGCGACGCCGCCGACAACATACCGGGCTGTCCGGGCGTGGGCGAGAAGACCGCCGTCAAGCTGTTGCAGCAGTTCGGGTCGGTTGACGCCCTACTGGAACGCACCGGTGAACTGAAGGGCGCACTGAAGAAGAAGGTCGAGGAGAACGCGGAGCAAATCAGGTTCTCAAAGTTCCTCGCCACCATCCGCACCGACGTGCCCGTTGAACTCGACCTGGAGAAACTGCGAGTGACCGAACCCGACACAGCCGAACTGCGCCGGTTGTTCACCGAATTGGAGTTTAAGACGCTCTTGGACAAGTTTCTTAACAACCGTGAAAACATTAAAAACAATGCTAACGGGCAGCTCGATTTATTTTCAGAAATCACGACCGACGGGCAAGTTGGCGAAGAAAAATCTGCTCTCAAGACGTTAACGGATACGCCGCACACGTATAAACTTGTTGACACAGAGGAAGATATGCTCAAACTTCGTGACTTTTTCATGACAAAAAGTTTTTTAAGTTTAGACACGGAGACGACTTCCACCAACACAATCGACGCCGAACTGGTGGGTTTGAGCTTCTCGGTCAGCGAAAACGAGGCGTTCTACGTGCCCGTTCCGGCCGACCGTCAACAAGCGCAAAACATTGTTAATATTTTCAAACCGGTCTACGAACAGCCCTCAATACTGAAAATAGGGCAGAACATAAAGTATGACATGGAGGTGCTGGCGAACTACGGCGTCGAACTTGCCGGCGAGATGTTCGACACGATGTTGGCGCATTACCTGCTCCAACCCGAGCAGCGTCACAACATGGACGACATGGCCGAAACGTACCTCGGCTACCGAACCATCCACATCGACGAGCTTATCGGGCCGAAGGGCAAGGGGCAGAAGTCGATGCGCGACCTGCCGCCGGCGGAGGTGTACGAGTATGCCGCCGAGGACGCCGACGTCACCCTGAAGCTCAAGAACCTGCTTGAGCCGAAGCTCCACGAGGCCGGCGTGTGGCAGCTCTTCAGCGAAGTGGAGATGCCCTTGGTGCGTGTCTTAGCCTCGATGGAGAGGAACGGCGTGAGGCTTGACACCGACTCGCTCAAGGAAACGTCGCAAATACTCACCGCAAGGATGAACGACATTGAGAAGGAAATTTACCAACTGGCCGGCGAGGAATTCAACATCGCGTCGCCGAGGCAGGTCGGCGAGATACTGTTCGGCAAGATGAAGATTGTAGAGAAACCGAAGAAGACCAAGACGGGGCAGTTTGTCACATCCGAGGAAGTGCTCCAGCAGCTGCGCGGAAAGAGCGAAATAGTGGGCAAGATACTGGAACACAGGGGGTTGAAGAAGCTGCTCGGCACATACGTAGACGCCCTGCCGAAGCTCGTAAACCCACGGACGGGGCACATACACACGTCGTTCAACCAGACGGTTACGGCCACCGGGCGGCTCTCGTCCAGCGACCCCAACCTGCAGAACATACCCGTGCGCGGCGAGGACGGCAAGGAGATACGCAAGGCGTTCATACCCGAGGAGGGCTGCCTGTTCTTCTCAGCCGACTATTCTCAAATAGAACTGCGCGTCATGGCGCACCTCAGCGGCGACGAAAACATGCAGGAAGCCTTCCGCGAGGGCTACGACATACACGCCGCAACGGCCGCAAAAATATACCACGAGACGATGGACAGCGTGACGCGCGACCAGCGCACACGGGCCAAGCGCGCCAACTTCGGCATAATATACGGCATCACCGTGTTCGGACTGGCCGAGCGGCTTGACATCAGCCGCAAGGAAGCCGCCGAGCTGATTGACGGCTACTTCGCCACATTCCCCAAGGTGGCGGAATACATGGAGCAGGCGAAGGAGACTGCACGGGAGAAGGGCTACGCCGAGACCCTGATGCACCGCCGCCGCTACCTGCCCGACATCACGTCGCACAACGCCACCGTGCGCGGCTTCGCAGAGCGCAACGCCATCAACGCACCCATACAAGGCACAGCCGCCGACATAATAAAAATAGCCATGGTGCGCATCTACAACCGCTTCAAGCGCGAGAACATCCGCTCGAAAATGCTGCTCCAGGTACACGACGAACTCAACTTCAGCGTCTACCCTGACGAGAAGGAGCGCGTGGAGCGCATCGTGCTCGAGGAAATGCAAAACGCATATCCCCTTGACGTACCGCTTGTGGCAGACTGCGGATGGGGCGCAAACTGGTTAGAAGCACACTGAGGGTAAATGAAAAATTAAAAATGAAAAATTAAAAATGAATTGCCTTTCGGCAGCTGTCAGGCCATCTGCCCTATTGGCCTTATTTGTCCTATTCAGCCCCAAAAACAAATAGCAGAACCCCTTTGTATTGAAAACACCAGTAAAATGGAAAACAAATATATCATCCCCGAACTGCCTCTAAAATATGACCTTGAAACAAAGGCCGTATTAAAACAGCTTAACCTGTCGAACAAAAAGTTAGCAGAACTGAAAGGTGTGGCGCAAACTATACCGAACGAAAACATCCTGATAAACACGCTCACACTGCAAGAGGCCAAAGACAGCTCGGAAGTTGAAAACATAGTAACTACAAACGATGACCTTTACAGGGCTGAATTAGACCTGAAACATACTATAATCAATGCATCAACAAAGGAGGTGCTCAACTACAGACAAGCTTTGCAAGCAGGCTTCTCAACTGCAAGGAAAACAAAACTGCTCACCCTCAACGATATAAAAAGAATACAACAGAAACTTGAAACCAACAATGCAGGCTTCAGACGCATACCCGGAACAAGGCTGAAGAACGCCCAAGGCGAAACTGTATATACCCCTCCACAGAACGGTCAGGAAGTAGAACGGCTTATGGACAACCTTGAAAAATACATCAACGTGGCCGAATTTCACGACGTTGACCCACTGATGAAAATGGCGATAATACACCACCAATTTGAAAGTATACACCCGTTCTACGACGGAAACGGCCGCACAGGACGAATAATATCAATACTTTACCTTGTAATCAACGATTTGCTCGACCTCCCAATCTTATACTTGAGCCGCTATATAACTCACCATAAAAACGAATATTACCACCTGATACAGCAGATTAGGGACAAATCCACGCTGGGCAACGCACACGAATGGGAGCAATGGATACTCTTCATACTGAAAGGTGTGGAAGAAACAGCCGACGAAACGATAAGGCTCGTAAAAGGCATATCGGCACTTATGGCCGAATACAAGAAAGCATTGCGCCCGTTGTTAGGCAAAAATTACAAGCACGAACTGCTTAACAACCTCTTCTTTCATCCATACACAAAAATAGACTTCATAATGAAAGACATGATGGTGCAACGCAAAACGGCAGCAAAATATCTCGACATGATTGTAAACGCAGGACTGCTTAAAAAGATAAAATTAGGCAGAAGCAATTACTACATGAACATAAGGCTTATAAATTTATTCATGAACCACGGCACAAAGCACGAAGACAAGCACGAACTGATAGAGTCTGTACAAGAATAAATAGCCGGCCAAAGATACACACGTGCATTGATAATATGTACCCGAAAACAAGAAAATGGGTACACGTTGCTCCACACGTTCACCCTAAAAACCAAAAATGGGTACATATTGAAGACAGGGAAAAAATACAGAATTAACAAATTAAAAATTAAAATTCATTGCCTTTCGGCAGCTGTCAGGCCATCAGCCGCATCAGCCTTATCAGTCCTATTCAGCAAACAAGGCCATCGGCCGCATCGGCCTTATTTGTCCTATCCCCCCTCACCCCTGCCCTTTCGCCATGCGAAAGGCGGCAAATCACCCACCAAAAGGCGGCATTCCGCGCTACGGAATGCCGCCTTTTGCAATCCACTGAAAGCCAACAACTTGCGCAGCCGTCAGATTTTTCATTATTCATTATTAATTTTTCATTCAAAAATCATTATCTTTGCGGTAGATAAAACCCTGCGAAATGAAACAGTACCCGATAGGAATACAGAGCTTCGAGAGCCTGATAAAGGACGGCTACTTTTATGTTGACAAGACCAAGCTTGTGTACCGGCTCGCCACAACGGGCAGGTATTACTTCCTCAGCCGTCCGCGGCGGTTCGGCAAGAGCCTGCTGCTCAGCACTCTGCACGCTTACTTCGAGGGCAAGAAAGAGCTGTTTGAGGGGCTGGAAATCGAGAAGTTGGAGACCGACTGGACGCCCCACCCCATCCTGCACCTCGACCTTAACACGCAGAAATACGACAAGCCGGAGAGCCTCGACAACATACTTGACGAGCACCTGTCCGAATGGGAAAAGCTGTATGGCAGCAATCCGCTCGAACAAAGCCTTGCAAGACGCTTCGACGGAGTTATCAAGCGCGCCCACGAGAAGACCGGGCAGCGCGCCGTGATACTCGTAGACGAATACGACAAGCCCATGCTTCAGGCAATCGGCAACGACGAACTGCAAAGCGCCTACCGCGAAACGCTGAAGCCGTTTTACGGCGCACTGAAGAGCCGCGACGCCGACATACGCTTCGCTTTCCTGACAGGCGTGACGAAGTTCGGCAAGGTGAGCGTGTTCAGCGACCTGAACAACCTCAACGACATTTCGATGTGGGACAAGTATTACGACATCTGCGGCATAAGCGAAGAAGAGCTGGAGCGCGACTTCCGCGAGGACATCGAGGCGCTGGCAGAGGCGCAGGGCATGACCTACGGCGACTGCATAACACGGCTGAAGCACATGTACGACGGCTACCACTTCGACGCCGGAACGCCCGGAGTGTACAATCCGTTCAGCCTGCTAAACACGTTCGCCAAACTGAAGTTCGGCTATTACTGGTTTGAGACGGGCACGCCGACCTACCTTGTGAAGCTGTTGCAGCTACACAACTACGACCTTAACGAGATGGCAAACGAGCAGACGTCGGAAGACGTGCTCAACAGCATCGACGCGGCGTCGACAAACCCAATTCCCGTTATCTACCAAAGCGGCTACCTTACGATAAAGGACTACGACCCGGAGTTCGAGCTTTACACCCTCGGCTTCCCCAACGAGGAAGTTGAAAAGGGCTTCGTAAGGTACCTGATGCCCTTCTACACCACGGTGAACCAGAGCAAGACGGCCTTCGAGATTAGCCGCTTCGTAAAGGACATAGAGCGCGGCGACTACGACAGTTTCCTCACCCGGCTGCGCTCTTTCTACGCCGACATCCCCTACGAGATGCAGCGCGACCTGGAGGTTCACTATCAGAACGTGCTCTTCATCGTCTTCCGACTCATGGGCTTCCACGTTGCCGTTGAATACCGCACAAGCAACGGCCGCGTAGACCTCGTGCTCAAGGCTCGCGAATACATATACGTCATGGAGTTCAAGTTCGACGGAACAGCCGAGGAAGCCATCCGCCAAATCAACGAAAAAGGCTACGCCGCACCCTTCAAAGCCGACGGCCGCAAGGTAATTAAATTAGGAATAAACTTCAGCCGCGAAACGAAGACGATAGACAAGTGGATTGCCGAGGAGGAGAACTGAAAACGAACATAAAAAATAACGGCGGTATCTTGCAGTGCAGGATACCGCCTCTGAAACAGCAACAAGCCGCCTTTCACGTTATGAAAGGCGGCTTGTCGCATTTTATTGATTATCAGCTTGTTACAGCATCACTGCCCTACCGTGATTTCAGTATTGGCCACAACCGTCGCAGTAGCATTGTGTCCTTCGGTCAAAACAGCCTTAGTGCCGGGAATGAAGATGCACGGCCAGATGAACAAACCCGTGATTACGGCCAGCGGTGTACGGTTCTTACCTACCACGCGCACCGTTCCGTCCAACGCAACTTTCGTACCATCGGCAAGCGTAAGGCTTTTCAAATCAACCGAAAGCCTGCCTTTCGTGCCAGCCAGTGATGACTTCTTGGCCTCGGTTACAATGCCGTCGGCGACCGTACCAGCAGGTATCAGCACTTTGCCGTCCGATTTAACGTCGGCCACGACATTGAACTTCACGTTGTCGCCAATCTCGACATCCCTTGCATAGACCGTCTTCACAGCCTGCAACTCAACAACCGTACCAGCCTTGACAACCGCCTTTCCTGCCTGTGCGGACAAACACATGGGCGATAACATCAGCCCGAAGAACAACACAAGTTTCAAAAAATGTTTTTTCATCATATCAGAATTTGCGGTGCTGCAATCCCAAAGCACCATTTAAAACGTTGAAGCGTGGAACTGCAATGCCAGCGTCTTCAACCGGAGGCCCTAGGAAAGCCCATGTACACAAACGCAACGACAGCAGCCCACGCCAAGCGTGAGAACCATCATGCCTACGTCGTGTACATTGTGGAAATTTCCTAGGTTTCCGGTTGTACGACAAGCATAACGCTTCTTAATTCCTCTAAAACATGCGGCGCACGCAGTGCGTCACGCTGCAAATATACGGATTATCGGATAATAATACAAACAAAGCATAGACAAAAACAATTTTGCATGTTCGGAAATAATATCTATATTTGCATTACCGTAATAAACACTGACTCAAATGACCGACTTCAACAATATACTTCAGACGCTTCTGCTGTCGCCTGAAAACGAAGTTGTAGAATTCAAGGAAGCCAAAAACTCGTTCGACGTAAACGAACTGGGCAAATACTTTTCCGCCTTGAGCAACGAAGCCAACCTGCGCGGAACTGACTTTGCGTGGCTCGTATTCGGCGTGGCTGACAAGACACGCGAGATAGTCGGCACGTCGTTCAAGAACAGCGAGCAATCGCTTAACAAGCTGAAAAACGACATGGCGCAACACACTACCGGCAACCACATATTCAGGGAAATTGCCACCGTATGCGTTAACGGGAAACGCGTGCTTCTGTTCCAGATACCGGCAACGCCGCGCAACATCGTGATGTGCTGGAAAAACATAGCTTACGGACGCTACGGCGAAAGCCTGAAGCCGCTCGACCAAGGCAAGCAGGACGAGATACGCAACCAGCCGCCCACGCCCGACTGGTCAGCAGAACCCGTACAGAACGCTACGCTCGCCGACCTTGACGACATGGCCTTGGCGAAGGCAAGGATAATGTTCAAGAAAGTGCACGGCAAGATACCGCCGGAAGAAATAGACGGATGGAGCAACGTGGAGTTCCTGCGCAACAGCGGCGTTACGGCGGAAGGAAAGCTCACGCGCGCCGCCCTGCTGCTGCTCGGCAAGCCCGAAGCGGCGGTAAAGCTGCGCCCGGCCGTGGCGGAAATAACCTGGGCGCTGAACGACGGAAACAATACGGTGATTGACTACGAGCATTTTACGATACCGTTCATAATCACCGTTGACAACGTGCTGGCGAAAATACGCAACCTTACGATGAGGGAGCTGCCCGGCGGCACGCTGTTTCCCGACACGATGAAGCAATACGACGACTATTCCATACGTGAGGCCCTGCACAACTGCATCGCCCATCAGGACTACCGCATGCAACAACGCATCAGCTTCGTAGAAACCCCGGGCTACCTGTATTATGCCAACGGAGGAAGCTTCGCGCCTGGAACGGTCGAAAACGTGCTCGAAAACATAGGGCCGCAACGCTATTACCGCAACCGCTGCCTGTGCCAGGCAATGTACAACTACAACATGATTGACACCATAGGCCGCGGCATAAAGAAAATGTACACGCTGCAACGCGAACGCTTCTTCCCCATGCCCGACTACGAGATAGACAACGTAAGAAAAGAAGTTGTAGTAAAAATTTACGGCAAGACAATCAACGAGAATTACGCAAAACTGCTGAAAGACAACCACTCGTTATCGCTCCAGGAATGTATCTGGCTCGACGCCGTGCAAAAGCATAAGCCCGTAACGCCTCTTGCCATAAGACACCTTAAAGCGCACGGACTGATTGAAGGCAGGTCGCCAAACTATACAATATCGCTAAGCGTGGCGCAAATCACCCATCAGCTGCCACATTACAACAAGGTGAAAGGACTCGAGAAAGAACGCCTGTTCCAGATGATAGGACAGTTCGTAAGCAGCACCGACAAAGGGGCTACACGCGCGGAAATAATGGAATACGTGTCTTCCGTGTTGCCGGCAACAAAAAACGAGGAGCAGAAATACAAGCATTTGAGCAACATCCTGAAGGAAATGAAGGGGAAAAGACTAATTACATCCAATGGAAAACATTGGTGGCCAATTCAGTCAAAACAGACTGAAAATGACTAAAACCGACTGGAAAATGACTAAAAAATGACTAAAAACCGACTAAAAATGACTAAAACCGACTAAAAAGATAGTCGTTTTTTAGTCGGTTTAATGTCAAGAACAAACATTCAACACCAAACTTACAAACACGAAAAAGGATATGGACAACAACTTTGACTGGGCGGAGGGCATGGCGTGCGCCGTGACCGCAGCCGACAAGGACGGCGTAATACGCTACATGAACCGCAGGGCGAGGGAGACGTACCGCAAACACGGCAACCTCATAGGCAAGAGCCTCTACGACTGCCACGGGGAGCGCGCGGCGGGCATTATCAGGCGGCTGCTGACGGAGGGCGGCACGAACGCCTACACAATAGAGAAGGAGGGCGTGCGCAAGATGATTTACCAGACGGCTGTGACCGACGCCGACGGGCGCGTAGAGGGCATCGTCGAGGTGTCGATGGTAATCCCCGACGAGCTGCCGCACTACGTCAGAGGCTGAACGCCTTGACACTCAACACGTTACGGAATGCCGCAAAAACGCTCTGCATTTCACGGCATTTTACAGCGCGTTTCGCGGCCTTTTGCAATGCAAAACGGCGCAGAATGAATGAAGAAGTTAGAGAAGTTAAAGCCATTACTTTTGTCGTTTATAAGAACATCAAGTATAAATGTGCAAGGCGATGGCTTTAACTTCTTTAAAAAACACTACCTTTGAATTAAGGTAGGCTGCGTCTCGGAAAAGCAAAATAAAAGTCCGTTTCACGCTCTTTTATTTTGCTTTTTCGTTCAACTTGTATAATTTTCTTTCGCTCACGAAAACAAATGGATTTGCTTTCGCTTCGCTTACTCGAAAATTTGCACTACCTTTGCACCCGTAGAATGTAAACGTTTATATCGATATGTCATTAAAATGTGGTATAGTGGGGCTGCCCAACGTGGGCAAGTCAACCCTTTTCAACTGCCTGTCGAGCGCCAAGGCGCAGGCGGCAAACTTCCCGTTCTGCACAATAGAGCCTAACGTGGGCATGATAACCGTGCCCGACGAGAGGCTTACGCGGCTGGCCGAAATCGTGCATCCGGGCCGCATAGTGCCGGCCACATGCGAGATTGTAGACATTGCCGGACTGGTGAAGGGCGCGTCGAAGGGCGAGGGCCTGGGCAACAAGTTCCTCGGAAACATACGCGAGACGGACGCGATAATACACGTGCTGCGCTGCTTCGACGACGACAACATAACCCACGTTGACGGCTCAATCGACCCCATACGCGACAAGGAGATTATCGACACCGAGCTGCAGCTGAAGGACCTGGAAACCATCGAGGCGCGTCTGGCCAAGCAGCAGAAGGTGGCCGCCGCCGGAAACAAGGACGCAAAGGTGGAAGTCACAGTGCTGGAAGCATACAAGCAGGTGCTCGAACAGGGCAAGAACGCACGCATCGTTGAGTTCGAGAGCAAGGAGGAGCAGGAGGCCGCGCATGGCCTTTTCCTGCTCACAGCCAAGCCCGTGCTGTACGTATGCAACGTAGACGAGGCTTCGGCAAAGACCGGCAACGAATACAGCCGCCGCGTGGAGGAAATAGCCAAGGAGGAAGGCGCCGAGGCGATGGTGATAGCCGCCAAGACCGAGGAGGACATAGCCAGCCTTGAAAGCTACGAGGACAAGAAGCTGTTTCTCGACGAGCTGGGGCTGGAGGAGAGCGGCGTGAACCGCCTTATCAAGAAGGCCTACGCCCTGCTGAACCTCGAGACGTTCATCACCGCAGGCGAGATGGAGGTGAAGGCGTGGACGTACAAGAAGGGATGGAAGGCTCCGCAGTGCGCCGGAGTGATACACACCGACTTCGAGAAGGGCTTTATCCGCGCCGAAGTGATAAAGTATGACGACTACATAAAGTACGGCTCAGAGGCCGCCGTGCGCGAAGCCGGCAAGCTGGGCATCGAGGGCAAGGACTACGTTGTGCAGGACGGCGACATAATGCACTTCCGCTTCAATGTGTAACCAAACCCACCCCGCCCCGCCCGAAGGGAGGGAGCTTGGTTTGCTTCTTCGGCTACGTAATATGAAAGCGTAAAAAGACGGCAAAAGACAATCAAGCCCTTGCCATTCGGAAATGCCGTGGCAAGCGCAAAAGTCGTTGCCAAACAGGTGTTATATTAATGTGATTATAATTATATAAATTGAATTACCTTACCAACAAGGGTTATCAAACTCCCTCCCTTTGGGAGGGTTGGGGTGGGTAAATTATTGTTATGGACACTTTTCTCTACATTCTCTGGAACCCCGACCTCGTGGCGTTCCGCATAGGCGGCTTCGCCCTCCGCTGGTACTCGCTGTGCTGGCTCTTGGGCCTGCTGGCGGCGTTCCTCATAGTAAGGAAGCTGTATCAGGAGCAGAAAATCAAGCCGGAACTGTTTGACCCGCTGTTCATCTACTGCTTTATAGGCATACTCATAGGCTCGCGCCTGGGCCACTGCCTGTTCTACGAACCCGACTATTTCCTTTCCAGCGGCAAGCACATGGTGGAGATGGTGCTGCCCATACACTTCCTGGCCGACGGCTCGTGGAAGTTCACCGGCTACGAGGGGCTGGCCAGCCACGGCGGCACCATCGGACTAATCATAGCCCTCTGGCTGTACGTCCGCCGCACAAAGGTCAACCTCTGGCGCGTGCTCGACAACGTGGCCATCGCCACTCCCGTAACGGCCTGCCTCATACGCCTGGGCAACCTGATGAACTCCGAGATAATAGGCAAGGCCACCGACGTGCCCTGGGCGTTCATCTTCGAGCGCGTGGACCTGCTGCCGCGCCACCCCGGACAACTCTACGAGGCCATAGCCTACGCCATTTTCTTCTTCATCGGCTGGTACCTCTACCGCAAGCAGCCGCAACGCGTCGGCACAGGCTTCTTCTTCGGCCTCTGCATCACGCTGATATTCACCGCCCGCTTCTTCATCGAGTTCACCAAGGACATACAGGAAGAGTTCGAAGCCTCGATGCTCCTCAACATGGGCCAGCTGCTCAGCCTGCCCTTCATCGCGCTCGGCCTCGTCTGCATGTTCTGCCCGAAAGTGACGAAAAGGCTCGGGGCGGAGAAGTAAGTTCTTAGCAGACAAGGGACGAGTTGACGAGTCAACGAGGGACAAGAGACAAACTGAAAAACCTTATTAACATAACATCCCGTTCGTCCCATTACTCCTTTAATACAATATTGTCAGGCAAGTTCGTTGCTTGCCTGACAATATCAAAATGAAAAACATGCTTAACCGAAAATACTATTATGGAACAATTTACATGGATACCGTTTTTTGAAGAATTGGCAGACAAGCTGCTTGAATACAAGAACAACAGGCAAGCGTTGCTTGACTTTATTTATAAAATACCTGCCAAATATGTAAAATATTTGCACGAGGAGGACGGCTCTGAACTTGACGACATATGCCCGTTCACGGTCATCGGGATAATGAACAGAAACCAGACATTTGACAACAGGATAAAAATAATGTCATTGTTCAAACAACATCTTGGCATCAAGGCAAATATACCAGCAGATTTTGTAGGTATTCCAACGTTAAACCCACAAAGAAGTTGGTTTTTCGGCTATGAAAACGTAAGGAAACAGCACGATATAGATAACCTTTGGAGCTTGTTTCAAGCAGCAATAGAATACGCAGACAAAGGAAATGAGCATGAAACAGAATTCATCTCATGCTACAATACCGCAATGAAACAATACAGTGTGAAATGGAATATCACGCAAGGACTGTATTGGATAAGACCGAATTTCTACGTTTCACTTGACGGTCCAAGCCGCACTTGGATGGAAAACAACGGCATAACAGGTAATTTAGGCAACAATCCCCCTTCGGGACATGAATACTTGGAAATAAGGCGGAAAACTGAACAGCTTGCAAGAAAAGGATATAATGGGATGAAGTCGATACCTGAATTTATTGCCGACGCTTTCGAGAAAGCAAAAATATGCGAAGATATTTCTACAACAGACATGGAAGGCATTGACAATGACGAGCTAAACAAAATGCTCAAACTTCTCGAACATAAGAAACAAATAATCTTACAAGGTGCGCCCGGCACGGGCAAGACATACACGACCGCAACACTTGCCGTAGCCTTGTGCGACGGAAAAGAAAACCTGCCAGGCACAAGGAAAGAAATTATGGAACGGTATGATGAGCTCGTTGCTGACAAAAGCATCGCTTTCACTACGTTCCACCAGTCGATGGACTATGAGGAGTTCGTCGAGGGTATCAAACCTGTTAAGAACGATGACGGCAGCATCACATACGACGTAATGGACGGGCTGTTCAAGAAGATTTGCAAGGAAGCCGATTACATAGAGACCGACACGACAGGCAACGAAATCATACGCCAATACCCAACCATCTGGAAAGTGTCGCTGCAAGGCACGGGCGACAACCATACAAGGACTGACTGTATGGCTAACGGCAGGATAAGGATAGGATGGGACGAATACGGACGAGACATTACCGAAGACACCGACTATTCGAAATACGGCGGCAAGAACGTACTTGACGCCTTCATCAACAAAATGCAGAAAGGTGACTACGTGCTGAGCTGCTACAGCTCAACAACAATCGACGCCATAGGTATAATCGAGGGCGACTACGAATGGCTTGACAATGTGTCTGAATACAAGAGGAGCCGAAAGGTAAAATGGCTGGTGAAAGGCATCAAAGAAAACATCTACGAACTGAACGGCAACACGGCCTTGACACTGAGCACCGTATATAAGCTGAATAACATCACTTACGACAAGCTGAACCAACTGTTAGACAAATATAAAATAAAGAAACTGCAACAACCCGACAACGACGACAAACTACCGTTTGTATTGATAATCGACGAAATCAACCGCGGCAACGTGTCAAAAATATTCGGCGAGCTGATAACTTTGCTCGAAGCCGACAAAAGACTTGGCGCTGAAAACGAAGTGACCGTAACTCTACCATACTCTGGCGACAGCTTCGGCGTGCCGTCAAACCTTTACATCATAGGCACGATGAACACCGCCGACCGCAGCGTGGGATACATAGACTACGCCGTAAGGCGCAGGTTCGCGTTCTTTACAATAAAGGCAAGCCGTAAAGCCATAGAAAGTTATTACGGGGACAACGACGAGCTGTGCGACGTGGCATTAGGATACTTCGACGAGGTTAGCACGCTGTTCGACAACGTTTCCAACGAGTTCGACAAGGACGACGTGATGGTTGGGCACTCGTATTTCATGGCCGAAAATAAAGATGAACTTGACCTGAAGATGGAATACGAGGTGAGGCCGCTGCTGCTTGAATACGTCCGCGACGGCGTGCTGAATATCAGGAAAGACAGCAATGAATACAAGAAGATAGCAAACTATCCAGCAAGCCCGGAGGCAACAGCAAATGACGACGATAATTGACAAAAGGGAACACGAGGAGCTTGATTACGAAGAAATAGGCAATCATGTGGCGTTAGACGGCATACCCATGGCTAACTGCGGCACACCCGACAGGCTGTTGGGATTGACCGTAACCGACATAAAAGCACGCACGCTGAGAACTGGATATTACATCGGCGCCGCATGGATAGCCGAAGGCGACACGGCACTACGTGTATCGCCGAAAATAGAAGGCATCGACTGGTTAAGGATGTTCACCGACTGCTTTTACGAAGCTGACGACGAGATACAGAAACACATCCACAACATTTACCAAATAGACTTCGACAAGCCGAAAATAGAATACAACGGAGGCACAAGTATGTTGACACCGTTCATCATTGCGCACTTTCTGTTCTTGGTTAAGAACATTGTACGCAAAGGCTTGAAAAAGGACTACCGGCATGAAGAACAAAACCTGGAAGGAAAGCTGAAAGGCAGGCTTCTGTTCACAAAACAGCTGAAGAAAAACATCGCCGTAGGCAGGCTCGACAGGAACTTTTGCCGATACCAGACATTTTCGGAAAACTGCCTTGAAAACCGGATAATAAGACATGCGTTGCTGTACGCAAGAAACTTCATGGCCAACAACCATTCAACGTTCAACCGTGAGCTGCACGAACTATTGGCAAAAAACCTTGCAGCATTCGCCGGTGTAACAGAAATAACCAGCCGGGAATGTATGGTAACATTACACACAAGCCCCGTATTCCATGACTACAAACGCGCATTGAAGGTTGCAAGGATGATAATACGCCGGTTCGACTGCGACATGCAGCGGTCGCAGACCGAACACGACACGCTCGTGCCGCCGTTCTGGATAAACATGCCGCTGCTGTTCGAGCTTTACATGCTCGGCAAACTGCGCATGAGGCATGGCAAAGGTATAAAGTACCACACAAGAAGTACGGGCAACGAAATAGACTTCGGCAAGCCTTCAGAACAGCTGATAATCGACACCAAGTACACAACAAAGTGGAGCGACGACGGCATTGTGGCCGAACACATCAGGCAGCTGGCAGGCTATGCACGCAACAAGAACATACGGAAGAGGCTCGGCGTTACCGACGACAACGTCATTATGAACTGCATGATAGCCTACCCCGACAGCAACGGAGCAAGCGAATTTACCTCCGCCAACATACAGGATGAGCCTGCTGTGAAGGCAATCGACAGCTATATAAAGACATACAAAATAGGAATACGCCTGCCTGAACTTCAACAATAACCCCTTGGCGGAACCATCGTGCCTACTCATGGCAGATACTTACGGCTTTGCTTACGGTTTCCGCTTGTTTACGGCACGTTTGCAGGAGGCATCCTTTCATGGTGCAAAAGGCCGCCTTTCAAAGGGCGAAAAGCCATGTCTTGCAGGCTGAAAGGACACCGTTTGGAAAAACAACCATAGCCGGGCCGCCCAAAACAACTCCGCCAACGGCGGACAATAATGAACAAGTAAAAGGAAAATAGAGGAAATTTGCGGAAAATTTCCTCTATTTTCCTTTTATTGTAAGATTATTTTCCTTATATTTGCGGCATATTCACGACGCAATGATAGAAAACACCCCGAAACACAACCAAAAGCTTTTCAGGGAAGCCGTAAAGCTGATTTACGACCCCGAAACAGCCCTGCTGATGAAGAAAATCAACAGTTCGTACCTCTACTGGGACAAAGTGAAATATATGGCGCCGGCGGACGTAGACCCCACCGTGCTGTGGCAGGCCGTGAAGCTGCAACGCATAGCCAACGCGAAGGCCGTGACATTCGGCAAATATAAGTTCTATTTCACCGTAACGGAGCAGATGCACGCCATGCTGCACGAGTTCGACATGAACATCGGCGGCAGCCTCGGCACGAACAACCTGATACCCGAAAACGACAAGAACTTCTACCTTGTAAGTTCTGTCATGGAGGAAGCAATAGCCTCAAGCCAGATGGAAGGCGCCTCGACCACGCGCAAAGTAGCCAAGGACATGCTGCGCAAGAACCTTAAGCCGCGCGACAAGAGCCAGCTTATGATAGCCAACAACTACGCCACAATACGTTATCTGTCGGAGCATAGGGACGACGAATTCACCGTGGAAAGGCTGCTCGACATCCACCGTTACATCTCAGCGGGAACGCTTGAAAACAAGGACGACGAGGGAAGCATTCGCCAGACCGACGACATCGTGGTGATGGACGGCATAACAGGCGACATTGCCCACACACCGCCACCGCACGAAGAGGTGGCTCAACTGCTCGAAGAACTGTGCACCTTCGCCAACAACGACTCGCCCGACGACTTCATCCACCCCATAATCAAAGGCATCATACTGCATTTCATGCTTGCCTACATCCACCCCTTCGTTGACGGCAACGGCCGCACGGCGCGCTCACTGGTCTACTGGTACATGATGAAAAAAGGCTACTGGCTCACCGAATACCTGTCAATATCACGCATCATTTACACCAGCAAGGCCAAATACGAGCGTGCTTTCCTCTACACCGAACACGACGACAACGACCTGTCGTACTTCATCCAGTTCAATCTCGACACGATGAAACAGGCCTACGAGGAACTGAAAAACTACCTGCAACGCAAAATCAACGAGCGCGACAGCATCCTGATGTTCAAAGGCGTGAAAGGCATAAACCAGCGACAGGCACACATACTGAAAATCATCACAGGAAAAGAAAACGAAATATTGACCGTAAAGGAAGTAGCCACACGCTTCAACATAACAGGGCACACTGCAAGAACCGACCTGCAAGGGCTTGTAAGGCAAGGTCTGATGGACGAAATACCGCTTAACAACAGGCTAATCGGATACGTGAAATCCGAAACATACGATGAAATCATAAAACATAAAATAAAAGGAAAATAGAGGAAATTTACAGAAGTTTTCCTCTATTTTCCTTTTATTTCTTTCTCACCTTCTCACTTTCCCACCTTCTCACCTTTTTACCACAGCAGCAGTTCCATGTCAACCACGTCGAGCCAGCGACCCATCTTGTAGCCCACGCTGCGGAAAAGGGACACCCGCTCGAAGCCGAGGCGGCTGTGGAATGCTATGCTGGACGTGTTCTCGCCGGTGATGCAGGCTATGAGGGCGCGGCATCCAAGGGCGCGGCAGTCGGCTATCAGCTGGCGCATCAGCGCGGTGCCGACGCCTTGGCGGTGTACTGACGGGTCGAGGTATATTGTGGTTTCAAGCGTGTTGCAGTAGGCTGCGCGCTCCTTCCACGGGTGGGCGTAGCAGAAGCCCACCACCCTGCCCCGCTCTTCGGCCACGTAGTAAGGCCAGCGCGGCGATATCCCGGCCACGCGGCGGCGCATTTCGGCGGCGCTTACGGCCTCGGTCTCGAAGCTCTCCACGCCGTTCATTACGTATCGGTTGTACAGTGCGGCTATCTGGGGCGCATCCTCAAAAGTTGCTTTCCTTATCATTTCTCGGTTGGTTTCTTGAGTTCCATAATCATGTTGCATGCCGTTTCCAAGCCCACGCGGCCGGTGTTCACGGCCAGGTCGTAGTTGTGCGGGTCGCCCCACCGGCGGCCGGTGTAATATTCGTAATGGTTGGCGCGTGCGCGGTTTATGCGGCATATCTCGGCGAAAGCCTTGTCCTTGTCAAGTCCGTATTCGCCGACACAGCGGTCTACGGCGCTCTGCTCGTCGGTGTAACAGAACACGCGCACTACGTCGGGATTGTCCCTAAGCACGAAGTCGGCGCAGCGGCCAACGATGACACACGACTCACGGTCAGCCAGCTCTTTTACGGTCTGGCTCTCGGCCACGAAGAGCACGTCGTCAGCCGACAGTCCGCGCCCGGCCTGCGTGCCGTAGCCCTGCGTGAGGATACACTTCAGCCAGAACGAAGGAATGGTTTGTTCGTTCTCCATGATATACTTCTCGTCCATGCCGCTGTTTTTCGCCGCCAGCTTGATGAACGCCCTGTCATACACTTTCACGCCGAGTCTTGCGGCAAGCATTTCGCCCAGACGGCGGCCACCGCTGCCATACTCGCGCGCTATGGTGTAGACGGTATAGCTGCCAGATGTGGCATTTTGCGCTCCGATTGACGGCAAACCGCAACCCAAAAGGCCGTCGAACACGCGACAAAAGGGCGTCAACCAATGAACTATCGGCCCCACGAGCACGGCTGCGGCCACAGTACCCAGTCCAATGCCGCGTATGCCGTGGAGGAAAACGAGCGACAAGCCGCAGGCTATGAGCACGTTGGCAATGTCGAAACCAAGCTTTACGTAGCCGAAGTCGCCCTTAATCTTACGTGCTATCACGCGGACAAAAAACTCGCCGGCCACCATCGCCACATCGGCCTTCACCTCGAGGGCTATGCCCACGGCAAGGATTACGCAGCCTGCCAGCGTACTGGCCGCCTTGGCGACGTAGCCCACAGGCTCGAGCCACGCGAGCGACGACATGGATATGTCGATGAAAGTGCCGAAGCAAAGCGATATGGGTATCTGCAACAGGTACATCCTAAGGTCGGCACGGAGCTGGGCGCGCGTCATCAGAAAGAACTCGAACACGAGGAACGACAGGTTGACTATGATTGTCCACTGCCCCATCGTTAGCGGCGTGAACATGCTCAACACGTAGTTCACGCTTGTTATTGGCGACGTGCCGAGCATGGCTTTGGTTATGAAACTTATGCCGTAAGCGTTGATGAATACTGATACTAAAAAGAGTAAATAACGACGTGTGACAAACTTTTTCAATTCATGATTCATAATCCACAATTTATAATTTGTTATCCATAATTCATAGTTCACAATTCATAATAGATTGTGTTGAAAACCGGGTTGGCATAAACCAGGCAAGTATTGACTATGAATTGTGAATTATGAATTATGAATTGGAAAACTATTTTCCCGTGACAATCTTCTTTATTTCATTGAGCTTGTTGAGCGCCTCCACGGGAGTGAGGTTGTCGATGTCGAGACCGAGGATTTCGTCGCGCACCTGACAGAGCACGGGGTCGTCAAGCTGGAAGAAGCTGAGCTGCATGCCGTCGCGGCCGGCGTTTATCTTTTCGGCCGAGGGCTTGCCCACGGTTCCCACCTGCGCGTTGTCCGCCTCGAGCTGTTTCAGTATGGCTTCGGCGCGGCGCACGATGCTCTTCGGCATTCCGGCGATTTGCGCCACGTGGATACCGAAGGAGTGTTCGGAGCCGCCGCGTTCGAGCTTTCGCAGGAAGATTACCTTGCCGTCCACCTCGCGCACGCTGACATTGTAGTTCTTTATGCGCTTGAAGTTCTTTTCCATCTCGTTAAGCTCGTGGTAGTGGGTGGCGAAAAGGGTGCGCGCGGCGGCCTTGGGATGCTCGTGCAGGTATTCCACGATGGCCCATGCGATGCTTATTCCGTCGTAAGTCGACGTGCCCCGGCCAAGCTCGTCGAAGAGCACGAGCGAGCGCGGAGTGGCGTTGTTGAGTATGTTGGCGGCCTCGGTCATCTCCACCATGAAAGTAGATTCGCCCAAAGAGATGTTGTCCGACGCGCCGACACGGGTGAAAATCTTGTCCACCAAGCCTATTTTCGCGCTCTCTGCCGGCACGTAGCAGCCCGTCTGGGCCATCAGAGTGATGAGCGCCGTCTGTCGCAGCAGAGCCGATTTACCGGCCATGTTGGGACCTGTTATTATGATTATCTGCTGTCGGCGGTCGTCAAGGTAGACGTCGTTGGGCACGTAGCTCTCCCCTACCGGCAGCTGGGTTTCTATCACCGGGTGGCGTCCCTGCTTGATGTCGAGCACTATTTCGTCGGCTTCTATCACCGGACGGACGTATCCGTGTTCCTCCGCCGCTTTGGCGAAGGACAGCAGGCAGTCGATTTTAGCCACCAAGGCGGCGTCGGCCTGGATGGCCGGTATGTACTCCTGCATGGCTTCAACAAGCTCGCCGAAGAGCTTAGCTTCGAGCGAAAGGATTTTGTCTTCCGCCCCGAGGATTTTCTCCTCGTATTCCTTCAGCTCCTGAGTGATGTAGCGTTCGGCCTGCGCCAGTGTCTGCTTGCGCACCCAGTCATGCGGCACCTTGTCCTTGAACGTGTTGCGCACTTCAAGGTAATAGCCGAAAACGTTGTTGTAACCTATCTTCAGCGAGGCTATGCCGGTGGCCTCAGTCTCGCGCTCCTGTATCTTCAATAGATACTCCTTGCCGCCGGTGGATATGCTTCGCAGCTCGTCAAGCTCGGCGTTCACTCCTTGGCGTATCACCCCGCCCTTGCTGACAAGCTGCGGAGGGTCGGCGTTCACCTCGCGCCCTATCCTGTCGCGCAGCCTCTCGCAGAGGCTGATGTTCTCGCCGATGCGGCGCAGCGAGTCGTTGCCCGACTCAAGACAGGCGGCCTTCACAGGGCCGAGAGCCTGCAAGGCGGCGCGCAGCTGCACCACTTCGCGCGGCGAAACGCGCCCCACGGCCACCTTTGATATTATGCGTTCGAGGTCGCCCACGCGGCGGAAGCTGCTGTCAACAACGTCGCGGAACTCTGTGTTCCGGAAGAAAGTGTCAACCACGTCGAGGCGCGACTCTATGGCCCTTGCGTCGCGCAGGGGGAACACAAGCCAGCGTCTAAGCAGGCGCGCGCCCATCGGCGTTACGGTATGGTCGAGCACATCGAGGAGCGACGAGCCGTCGTCCTGCATCGGGTGCAGCAGTTCAAGGGAGCGGATGGTGAAGCGGTCGAGGCGCACGTAGCGTTCCTCGTCGATGCGTGCGAGCGACGTTATGTGGCCTATGTGCGTGTGCTGGGTCATCTCGAGGTAATGGAGTATAGCCCCGGCGGCCGTCACACCGCTGCGCAGATGGTCAACGCCAAAGCCCTTGAGCGACTTCACGCCGAAGTGCTTTAGCAGCTTCTGCTCGGCGGTCTGCTCGGCAAACACCCAGTCGTCAAGCTCGAAGGTGAAGTATTTGCTGCCGAACCACCGCTCGAACGTCTCCCTCTTGCCGCGCTCGAAGAGCACCTCCTTCGGCGAGAAGTTCACGAGCAGCTTCTCAACGTAGTCGTAAGAGCCTTCACCGGCGATGAACTCGCCCGTGGATATGTCAAGGAAAGCCACGCCGCAGGCCGCGCGTCCGAAGTTGACGGCTGCAAGGAAGTTGTTTTCTTTGTAGTCGAGCACGTTGTCGGTCATGGCCACGCCGGGCGTCACAAGCTCCGTTATGCCGCGCTTCACGAGCTTCTTGGTGAGCTTGGGGTCCTCCAGCTGGTCGCAAATGGCCACGCGGCGGCCCGCCCTTACGAGCTTTGGCAGGTAAGTGTCGAGCGCGTGGTGGGGAAACCCCGCCATCTCGGTGGGATTGTTGTTCACGCCGCCGTTGTTGCGCCGTGTCAGCGTTATGCCGAGTATGCGGCTGGCGTCGATGGCGTCTTGCAGGTAAGTCTCGTAGAAGTCGCCGCAGCGGAACAGCAGCAGTGCGTCGGGATGCTGCGCCTTGAACGAGAAAAACTGCTTCATCATCGGCGTAAGCTCGTTGTCTTTCTTGGACATATCTTTATTTTTTTAGAGTTGACAAGTAGACAAGTGACAAGCAAACAAGGAAGTTTCCTTTGTCAACAGGCAAGTCAAATCTCCTTGTCTGCTTGTCTGCTTGTAACTTGTCTGCTTATAAATTTTCCTGCAAAATTACAAAAAATCGGGCGGATGGTAAAACTTCCGCCCGGTTTTTATGCTTGACAAAACCGTGTAGACACGGCTGTACACCGGCCTTTCAAACCGCTGTAAGGCTGGCTGCGGCGCGTCATTTGAAAAGGATTGCGGCTCGTTCGCCCGGCTTCAGCGTCAGGGCTACGAACTCCCCTGCCCCGCGCTCCTCGCCGTTCACCTTCACGGAGGTGACGCCCTGCGGCGTCTTCAGCCGTATGTCGGGCTGCCATCCGCCCGTTACGGTCACCTCTGTGGGCTTGCCGCCGCTCCATTTCATGTCAACCGAAGCGCCGCCGCGCACCTTGAAGCCGTGCAGGCTGCCCTCCGTCCACTGTGAAGGCAGGGCCGGCAGCAGGCTTATGAAGCCGTCCTGGCTCTGCACCAGCATCTCGGCTATGCCCGACGTTCCGCCCCAGTTGCCGTCCATCTGGAATGGCGGATGCGAGCAGAACAGGTTGGGGAACGTGCCGCTGCCGTGCTGCTTCGGGTCGGCTTGCGTATAAGCCGGGTGCAGCAGGCTGCGCAACAGCGTGTAGGCGCGGTCGCCGTCGCCAAGGCGCGCCCAGAAGTTTATCTTCCACGCGCGGCTCCATCCCGTGCCGCCGTCGCCCCGGCGGTTGAGCGTGGCGCGGCAAGCGTCGGCCAGTTCAGGCGTCTTGTACGGCGAAATCTGGTTACCGGGGTGCAGTCCGTAGAGGTGGGACACGTGGCGGTGGTGCACGTCCACTTCCTCATAATCCTCAAGCCACTCCATCAGGTAACCCTCCTTGCTCACCTGGTGGGGCGGCAGCTGCGCCACGGCGGCACGCAGGCTGTCGGCATAATCTGCGTCAACGCCGAGCGCGGAGGCGGCCTCTGCCACGTTGGTGAACAGCTCGCGCACAAGCTGTATGTCCATTGTAGGACCCATGCAGACGCTCACCGGGGTGCGGTCGGTGGGCGAAGCGTAAAACTCGTTCTCGGGCGACGACGTGGGCGCGGTTACAAGCCATCCGTGGCTCGGCTCGCGCACCATGGTAGACAGGAAGAAGTCGGCCGCGCCCTTCATCACGGGATATATCTCCGTAAGGTAACGCCTGTCGCCCGTGTAGAGCCAGTGTTCCCACAGGTGGGCGCAGAGCCACGCACCGCCGGTGTTGGTCGCGCCCCACGATGGGTGCTGTCCGGGCGCGGTGTAGTTCCACACGTTTGTCATCATGTGGAGCACCCAGCCGCGCGCCGCGTCGCCGTAGAACGCCTTGGCGGTAAGCTCTCCGCTGGGCACAAGCCGCTCAACAAGACCGATGAGGGGCTGGTACAGCTCGGAGAGGTTGCACGGCTCTACGGGCCAGTGGTTCATCTGCACGTTAATGTTGGTGTGGTAGTCGCCGTTCCAGGGCGTGCCAGGCTCGTTGGCCCAGAGGCCCTGGAGGTTTTGGGGCAGGCTGCCGGGTCGCGTGCTGCTGATGAGCAGGTAGCGGCCATAGTTGTAATAGAGGGCGGCGAGCGATGGGTCGTCGGCCTGCTGGAAAGCCTCTATGCGGCGGTCGGTGGGCAGCTGCGCCACGGCGTCGTTCACGGGCAGCGTCACTCCGTTGCGCATGAACAGCCTCTGGTATGCCGCCACGGCCTCGCCCTTGGCCTTGCACAGGCATGAACGCACGGCCGTGTCGAGCAGCCGTGCGGCCTCCGTGCGGTAAGTCTCGCCTGCGAGGAATGACGTTGCCGCCGACACTACAATCCAAGCCTCGTCGGCTCCGTCCACTTCCACTGTTCCGCCTCTTGTCGTCATGCGTCCGCCAACGGGCTTCACACCGGCCAAGGCCGAATATCTTACGCCGCAGCGGGTGGAGTCGCCGCTGTCGAGCGTGCCCGATATTTCGAGCGTGCCCTCGCCGGCAATGCTCACATTGCCGCGCTCCGGGCGGCTCAGCGCGAGGCTGAAGCCAACGGAGGCGGGGCGCGAAGCCGTGACGTGGATTACGAGAACGTCGGCCGGGCGCGAGGCGAAGTATTCGCGTGTGTAGGTTACGCCGCCGCGAGTATATGTGGTGTAGGCCACGCCTGCCTCAAGGTCGAGCCAGCGGCGGTAGGCGGCGGTGTCGCCCTGCGCGGCGTCAGTGTAAGCTATGTCCATGTCGGCCAGCATCTGGAAGGCGCCGTAAGTGCCGCCGTAGCCGGGCGTGCGCGGCACGAAGCTGCTGTACATAAGCTCCTGCGCCTCCTTGTTCTTGCCCTCGAAGAGCAGCCGTCTTATCTCGGGCAGGCTGTGTGAAGCCTCCGCGTTGCGGTAGTCGGCCTCCGAGCCGCTCCACATGCTGATTTCGTTGAGCACGACATGTTCGCGCGCAACGCCGCCGTCGGGCATCATGCCCAGCCGTCCGTTGCCCAAGGGTAGCGTCTCTTCCCACTGCCGGGCTGGCCCGTCATACCACAGCGCAAGGTCGGTGCGGCCTGCCGCAAGGGGGTCAGGCTCGCGTCCGGTCAGCGCGCGGTATATGCCTGCCGCGATGACAGCCGCCCCGCGCCTGTCGGGGTGCACGCCGTCGGTGTAAGCCCAGGGGTGGTAGGGGCGCAGCAGTGTGTTAAGGTCGATTACGGGCAGGTGGCGTTCGCGCGCCACTTCCTTTATCCGCGGTATCACGCCGTAGGTCATCACGCTGTCGCTGATGCCCCATTCCTTGTGCTCCGCCGGAACGGGCAGGCAGAGGTACACCTTGGGGTGGGAGGGCAGCGCCTGGAAGGCGTCAACCATGGTGCGCAGGTCGGCCTGGAAGTCGTCCTTGTGCGCCCAGTTTTCGGGCTTGGTGTCGTTGGTGCCCAGCATGATTGTCACCACGTCGGGCGCAAAGTCCAGCGCGTCCTTGTAGCGTTGTTTCGACATGTAGGGCAGGTTGCCCTTCATCATCAGCGTGTGAGCCGACAGTCCGAAGTTGCCAACCTCGTAGCCGTCGCCAAGCATGCGCTGCAGCACGGCAGGGTAGCTCTCCGTCTCAGGGTGGGCCAAGGCGTAGCCCTCGGTGATGCTGTTGCCCACACAGGCTATCCTTACCTTGCCCTGCGCGGCGGCGCCCAGCACCACAGACAGCGCCAGCATGAATAATATAAACTTGTTTCGCATAACCGTTTTGAGTTTCTGCAAAAATAAGAAGAAAAATGAAAAATGAAGAATGAAAAATGAAAAATGAAGAATGAAGAGTGAAGAGTGAAGAGTGAAGAGTGAAGAGTGAAGAATGAAGAATGAAAAATGAAAAATGAAAAATGAAAAATGAAAAATCATAGGTAGGGTATCAGGCTTATTTGGCCTATCAGCCCTATTTGGCCTATTAGCCTTATTTGGCCTATTAGCCTTATTAGCCCTATTCAATTAGCATAGGCCAAATAAGCCTGATAAGCCCGATACCCATCCTCCTGATTATTCATTATTCATTATTCATTTTTCATTTTTCATTTTTCATTTTTCACTCTTCACTCTTCACTCCCCCATAATCCTCACCATGCCGTTTATCGGGTTGGTAGAGTCAGTCGAATACATCAGCCAGCAGTATCTGCTGAACATCGACGTCTGGCGCACCCCCTTGCGGTTGCGCGCGTTGAAGGCCATCGAGTAGGGGTTGGCCGGCAGCGGCACGTGCAGCACGGCGCAGGCACGCTCAACGATGCGCCTGAAGCCGAAGGGGCGGCCCTGCCCGTCGGTCATAAGACCCGTGAGATACACCACGTGCGACAGGTCCATAAGGTCGGTCACAGTCTCCATCCAGTAGATATTTTCCGCAGGCGAACGCCCCAACAGCTCGGCGAACTGTGCCACGAGCTTCTCCTTTGCGCGCTGCCTCTGCTCGCGCGTGAGCGTCTGCGAATACTCCCTTGCGCGCATCACGCACGCGTTCTTTTCCGTTTCCATTGTCATTTCCTGAAATTGTTAGGTTAATTGAAAAACTTGTTACTTGTTCCTTGTCAACTCGTCAACTTGTCACTCGTCAACTCGTCACTTGTCAACTTGAAAACAACCGGCTGCAAAATTACACGCATTCCGTGCACAATAAGTTCACAACACTATATACTTTCTCCCCGTTCTGCTAAAAAACGTGAACGGCACAGACAGCCGGAGACGGGATGGGGAATTAAAAATTAACAATTAAAAATTAAACTGCGACGCTGGCGTCAGTCTGCAAACCAATACCATTTAACACAAATCATGTGCAAACAAAGCAGCCAAACTGCCTGATTTTTCATTGTTAATTTTTCATTGTTAATTGTTAATTTCTTAACATGCTGTAACCCAGCGCGTTACCGTATGCCGCCTTTCACACGGCAAAAAGCCGCCTTCCGCGCCCCGAAACACGGCCTTTGGCAGGGCAGGGGACGGCCCTCCGCCGCACAGGCCGCAACCCCTTGGCGCACAGCGAGTTGCAGATTGTCAAGCGTTCCACTCCTGCAATGTACAGCGCCGCGGCTTGGACGGCGGCCGTTTTCGCCGTACCTTTGCCGGTGAAAGATGCGCATCAGTCAAACAACAAACAATTTTCAATTAACAGACAAACTTAAAAACTTAAACATCATGGCAGTATTTTACAAGCTTTATCAGGACAACAGGAGAACATCAAGCAATCAGGGCAAATGGTACGCACGCGCCGTACACACCGGAACGGTAGACATCGACGACCTCGCCGAAGAGATGCAGGCCAACTGCACAGTGAAGCGCGCCGACATAGTGGCCGTACTCAGCGAACTCGTGGAGACAATGCAGAAGCACCTGCAAATGTCGCACCGCGTCAAGCTGAACCGCCTCGGCACATTCAAAATCGGCATGTCCACACGCCCTGCCGACACGATAGAGGAGTTCACCGCCGGCCAAAACGTCAAGTCGGTGCACGTCCTCTTCCAGCCCGAGACGAAAATCGAGAAGGACAAGACCCGCGTCCGCGCCCTCCTCACCGGCTGCAAAGTCACCGAACTGCCCAAAAACGCCATAGGCGTGGCACTCGACGACACGGAGGAAACAGCGTGACGGAAAGGTGAGGAAAGGTGAAAAGGTAAAAAGGTGAAAAGTAAAAGAGTAGAAAGGTGAAAAGTAGAAAGGGTAGCAAGGTAAAGTATGAAAAGGTGAGAGCGGCAGGGTAGGGCAGGCGCCGCCCTGCCTCCGCTCAACCCAACAACTCACAGCCTACACAACAACTCATAGCCAACCCAACAACTCCCACTTCACCCAACAATTCCCAACCCACCCAACAATTCCCAACCCAACCTAACAATTCCCAGTCTCTCCCACACCCAGCCCTCTCAGCTCTCCCAGTTCTCCCAGCCCTCCCCCAAACTAAAAACTAAAAACCAAAACCAATGAGCGACAAAGGAAAACAAACAGCATCGATAATCCTGAAAATCATCGCAGCCATAGCCACCGCCATCCTCGGCGTGTTCGGCGTAAACGCTGCAATCTGAGAAAAGGTGAAAAGGTGGAAAAAGCAATGGAAACAAGCTTTTTCCACTTTAATATATAAAAAACAGCATATAATTTGGAACTTACCAAACAAATTGCTATCTTCGCAGAAAGCAAGATTTAACTAAAATCTTTACAGCCATGAAAAAATTACTAATCTATGGAGTAATACTATCCGCATTCTTATCGTGCAATACCGACACTTTAGAACTATTTGAAAGTAACATTACCAAACAAAATGAAAACCAGTACGCCACTCATAAAATAACAGAACAAGACGCTTTGGACATTGCAGACAAGCTCTTCGAAAAAACGAGGAGCGCAAATGATTATACAATTGAATACATTTTAGATGATGACTATAAAAAAACAAGAAGTGCCAATGCACCCGATACGCTTGCATACATTTTCAACTTCGATAATAATAATGGCTTTGCAGTCATTGCTTCTGACAATAGAGTTTTTCCATTGTTAGCGTATTCAAACAATGGACAATTTAAATATGAAAAAAGCTATGACGACCCTGTCTATGCAAATTTCATTTCATTATTGGACGATTACATGGCTACTATAGATGAAAACGATGCAACCATAGTTATTCCTGACGATTATTTAAGTACATGTATCGTAAAATTTCCACAATTGCAAACATACAAATGGAGTCAAGAAGAACCTTTCAACAAATATGTAATACAAGAACATCCTGGATGTCCTGCAGGTTGTGTAGCTGTTGCTACAGGCCAATTGATGATAAACTGCAAAGATGAATTTTATTATCATGACTCTCTGTACAGATGTAAAGCCATAAGGGAAGCTATGGACGATGGATTACATTTAAAAAATCATGACACTGAATATCCCACAATTATTGAAGAACAAGACACTATCTCTTATGAAACAGCCGTAGACCATGTTGCCAGGCTTCTTTATTGGATTGGAAAAGACTTAAATATGAATTACAGCCCGTCAGGAAGCGCAGCATCAAGCTATAATGCAAGAAGACTTCTTAAAGAATTGAATTATAACATAAAAGAGAATAATTTGACAAACTTCTCTGATACGGCAATGATACAACGTATCGACGAAGGATATTTATTATATGTAGATGGACGCGTGGTCAACAATACTTCAGAAGGACACGCATGGATAATTGACGGATATAGTTTCTGTTGGGAAAACCTCTCGGAAAAAACAGGAAAAACAAATATTTCATTACACTGCGACTGGGGATGGGGTGGCAACTGTAACGGTTATTATAGCGGTGATGTTTTCACAACGACTAATTATGCCTTTGGAAATATGAAATATTTTTCCGTTAATAAAAAAGTAAAAATACTAACCGTTAAAAAGTAAAGCAATATGAAAAGAACAATATTAGCATTAGTCGCGCTGGTTTGCCTGACGGCATGCAGCAATGACGACAACACGACGCGCACCACTACGACTACAAGCCCGGACGGAACAGAAAGGAAAGCCGACACGCCCGTAGAGCTGAAAGACATCACGCTGGCATTCAAGCCGACGGCCGGAACAGCCATGGTGAACATCGGAAGCGACAAAGGGTGGTGGATAACGGAAATAACGGCAGGCGAGGAGACAGTCACGCCCACCAGCGAGGAAAAGGAACTCATGGCCGGAGGAGGCGGCTATGAGGCCGAATGCCAATGGGTGAGCCTGAAGCGCTCGGGCAGCAGCATGGAAGTGGCGGTAACAGACAACGAATACGAAGAACGGACGTTCACGATAACATTGGCCGCCGACGGCAACACGGCCACCATAACCGGAACGCAGGAAGAAATGTCCACGGGAAATTGGGAAGACAACATCAACCTGACACCTGAAAACATGGCCTTCACGGCCGAAGGCGGGACACAATACAGCACTACTAACAAGGAAAGGCAATGGTGGGCCGTATGCACCATATACATCGACGGCAACGCCTATAACATACCGAACGAAGACATAAACCTGTGCTACGACGAACACGTCTTTGAAAAGACCTGCGAATGGCTAAGCGTAAGGCGCGATAATGAAAAACTATATGTAACGGCGGAACCCAACACGACGGGGAAAGAAAGGGAATTTGCCGTCAATCTGGTATCAGGCAACCTGCACGTATGGCTGCATGGCACGCAATCGGCCAAATGACAACAGTCCGTCCTAAACCTCTCCATACAATAACAAAGGCTTAGGACGGATTTGTTTTTCTGTTATTTCACCCTTTTACCTTTTCACTTTCTCACCTTTTTTATTATCTTTGCATCTTGGATTATTGCATACGAACAAAAACAAGATACGAAGCAATGGAATACAACTTCAACGAGATTGAGAAAAGATGGCAAAAGAGGTGGGCGGAGATGAAGACCTACCACGTGACGGAGGACACGCAGAAGCGGAAGTTCTACGTGCTCAACATGTTCCCTTACCCATCCGGGGCGGGGCTGCACGTGGGCCATCCGCTCGGCTACATAGCATCAGACATATACGCGCGCTACAAGCGGCAGCAGGGCTTCAACGTATTGAACCCCATGGGCTACGACGCTTACGGCCTGCCGGCCGAGCAGTACGCCATACAGACGGGACAGCACCCGGAAAAGACAACAAGGGAAAACATAGCACGGTACACCGACCAACTGAACAAAATAGGCTTCTCGTTCGACTGGGACAGAAAAATAAGCACGTGCGACCCGAAGTATTACCACTGGACGCAGTGGGCGTTCATCAAAATGTTCAACTCATACTACGACAACGCGCAGCAGAAGGCCAGGCCGATAGAGGAGCTTGAGAAGCACCTCGCGGAGCACGGCACCGAGGGCTTGGACGCGGCCTGCTCGGAGGAGCTGCGGCTGACGGCAGCGGAGTGGAACGCCATGACGGAGAAGCAACAGAGGCACACGCTGATGAACTGGCGCATTGCTTACCTTGGCGAAACGATGGTTAACTGGTGCGCCGGTCTGGGCACGGTGCTGGCCAACGACGAGGTGGTTGACGGCCTGAGCGTGCGCGGCGGCTACCCCGTTGTGCAGAAGAAGATGATGCAGTGGTGCCTGCGCGTGTCGGCTTACGCACAAAGGCTGCTCTACGGACTTGACACGGTGGACTGGACGGAGTCGCTCAAGGAGACGCAGCGCAACTGGATAGGACGCTCGGAAGGAACGGAGATAGAGTTCAAGATAGCCCCCCACACACTCCCCCGAGGGGGAGCTTCCGATACCAACGAAGCAAACCAAAGCTCCCCCTCGGGGGAGTGTGAGGGGGGCTTCACCATCTTCACCACCCGTGCCGACACCATTTTCGGCGTAACGTTCATGGTACTTGCGCCGGAGAGCGAGCTGGTTCAGCAGGTGACAACGCCCGAGCAGAAAGCCGAGGTGGACGCTTACTTGGAACGGACGAAGAAGCGCACCGAGCGCGAACGCATCAGCGACCGCTCCGTGAGCGGCGTGTTCACGGGCAGTTACGCCATCAATCCGTTCACGGGCGAGGACATCCCAATCTGGGTGTCAGACTATGTGCTGGCCGGTTACGGCACGGGAGCCATCATGGCAGTGCCTGCACACGACTCGCGCGACTACGCCTTCGCCAAGCACTTCGGACTGGAAATTCGTCCGCTCATCGAGGACTGCGACGTCAGTGAGGAGAGCTTCGACGCCAAGGAAGGCATTGTCTGCAACTCGCCACGCAAGGAACTGATTGAGAATGGAAAATTGGGAATGGAAAATTATGATTACTCCGACGGCAAACAAAGCAACGAAGGTAATCGCAATTCTCAATTCTCACCTCTCAAATCTCCATTGATATTAAACGGATTAAGCGTCAAGGAAGCCATTGCCGCTACAAAGAAATACGTCAAGGAGCACAACCTCGGCCGCGTGAAGGTGAACTACCGCCTGCGCGACGCCATCTTCTCGCGCCAGCGTTACTGGGGCGAGCCGTTCCCGGTGTACTACAAGGACGGCGAGCCGTACATGCTGCCGGAGGACTGCCTGCCGCTGGAACTGCCTGAAATAGACCAGTACAAGCCTACGGAAACGGGCGAACCGCCGTTAGGACACGCAAAGAAGTGGGCATGGGACACGGAGAAGAACTGCGTTGTTGACAAATCGCTGGTTGACAACAAGACCGTGTTCCCCTTGGAACTGAACACCATGCCGGGCTTCGCAGGCTCGTCGGCATACTATTTAAGGTATATGGACCCGGCCAACGACAAGGCTCTTGTAAGCCCCGAGGCCGACCAGTACTGGCGCAGCGTAGACCTGTACGTGGGCGGAACGGAGCACGCCACGGGCCACCTCATCTACTCGCGCTTCTGGAACAAGTTTCTGCACGACCTCGGAGTGTCGTGCGAGGAGGAGCCGTACAAGAAGCTCGTAAACCAAGGCATGATACAGGGACGAAGCAACTTCGTGTACCGCGTGAACCAACAGCCCCTCGAGGGGGAATGCCGGAATGACGACGAAGGCAACCAGTCAGCCCCCCTCGGGGGGATTGAGGGAGGGCTGTTCGTCTCCTTCGGCCTTAAAGACAAGTACGACACAACGCCGATACACGTCGACGTGAACATAGTACACGGTGACGTGCTCGACATCGACGCCTTCAAGGCATGGCGGCCGGAGTATGAGAACGCCGAGTTCATCATGGAAGACGGCAAGTACGTGTGCGGCTGGGCCATCGAGAAGATGTCGAAGTCGATGTACAACGTTGTCAACCCCGACATGATTGTAGAGAAATACGGCGCCGATACGCTGCGCCTTTACGAGATGTTCCTCGGCCCGGTGGAGCAGAGCAAGCCGTGGGACACCAACGGAATAGACGGCTGCCACCGCTTCCTAAAGAAGTTCTGGGCGCTCTACTATGACCGCGACGGCATGAAGGAGCTTACCGACGGCGAGCCGACGGCCGACGAGCTGAAGAGCCTGCACAAGCTCATCAAGAAGGTGACGCAGGACATCGAGGCCTTCAGCTACAACACGTCGGTGGCCGCGTTCATGATATGCACAGGCGAGCTGGCGCAGATGAAGTGCCGCAACCGCGGCGTGCTGACCTGTCTTGTGAAGCTCATAGCCCCCTTCGCGCCGCACATCGCCGAAGAGCTGTGGCACGCGCTGGGCAACGAAAGCACCGTATGCGACGCCCCGTGGCCGGTGTACGACGAGAAATACTTGGTTGAATCGACCGTCCAGCTTACCGTGTCGTTCAACGGCAAGGCGCGCTTCACCATGCAGTTCGCCGCCGACGCCGACAACAAGACCATAGAGGACGCAGTTCGCGCCGACGAACGCTCGGCCAAGTACATCGGCGACAAGCAGGTGGTGAAGGTCATCATCGTGCCGAAGAAGATTGTGAATATAGTGATTAAATAAGGGTTATGAGGTCTTACGGTTATGAGGTTTTACGGTTTTACGGTCTTACGGTTATAAGGTCTTACGGTTATAAGGTCTTACGGTTTTACGGTTTAATAAATAACTGTAAACCATAAAACTCAATAACCTTATAACCGTAAAACCCCATAACCGTAAAACCCCATAACCGTAAAACCCCATAACCGTAAAACCCCATAACCGTAAAACCCCAACATAACGCTCGCCCTGATGCTCTACACGTTCGCGTTCACAGTGTTCCTCCTGCCCTACGAAATAGTGACGGGCGGAATAGCCGGAATAGGCGCGGTGGTGTTCTACGCCACCAAGTTCCCGGTGCAGTACACGTTCTTCATCATCAACGCCGTGCTCATTGTGGCGGCGCTGAAAATCCTCGGCTGGCGCTTCCTGATGAAGACCATCTACGCCACGTTCATGCTCACCCTGCTGCTCGACATAGCGCAGAGGGTGGTGATACAGCCCGACGGCACGTTCTACAAGCTCCTTGGCGAGGGCAACGACTTCATGTCGCTCGTCATCGGCTGTATGATGACGGGCACGGCCCTCGGCCTTGTGTTCCTCAACAACGGCTCGACGGGCGGCACCGACATCATAGCCGCCGTGGTGAACAAGTACCGCAACATATCGCTGGGGCGCGTAATCCTGGCCATCGACGTGTGCATCATCGGCAGCTGCCTGTTCATCGACACGTTCGGCCCCGTTGAGATACGCTGCCAGAAAGTAGTGTTCGGCTTCTGCACGATGTTCATCGAGTGCTCGATGCTCGACTATGTGATGAACATACAGCGGCAGTCGGTGCAGTTCTTCATCTTCTCAAAGAAATACCAGGAGATAGCCAACGCCATAGCCAAGACCACCGACCACAGCCTGACGATACTTGACGGCCACGGGTGGTACAGCGGCAAGCCCACTAAGGTGGTGTGCCTGCTGGCGAAGAGGCGCGAGAGCGTGACGATATTCCGCCTGATAAAGTCAATCGACCCCAACGCCTTCGTGAGCCAAAGCTCAGTAATCGGAGTGTACGGAGAAGGCTTCGACCAGATAAAGGTCAAGGTGCCGAAGAAGATGAAGAATTAAAAATGAATAATTTATAGGGCCTATAAGCCTTACCAGCCCTATAGGCCCTATAAGAACCCCGCAGGCAAACAATTATGAATTGTTAATTATGAATTGTGAAATGAAAATAGTTTTCGCTACAAACAACGCCCACAAGCTGGCCGAGATACGCGAGATGCTCGACGGCAGCGGAATAGAAGTGCTGTCGCTCGAAGACATCGGCTGCCACGACGACATACCCGAGACGGCACCCACCATAGAAGGCAACGCCATGCAAAAGGCCAAGTACATATACGGCAAGTACGGCATGAGCTGCTTCGCCGACGACACCGGACTCGAAGTGCGCGCCCTCGGCGGCGCTCCCGGAGTGCGCTCGGCACGCTACGCCGGCGGCGAGGGACACGACAGCGAAGCCAACATGGCCAAACTGCTCGACGAAATGCGGCCTTTCACCGACCGGAAGGCACGCTTCCGCACGGTGATTTGCCTCATACTTGCAAACGCCTCTGAGCCAGTGACTTTCGAAGGCGTGGTGAACGGCGAGATAACCACCGAAAAGCAGGGCACCGCCGGCTTCGGATACGACCCGCTGTTCCGCCCCGACGGATACGACGGAACCTTCGCACAGCTCGGCCACGAGGTGAAAAACAAGATTTCACACCGCGCCCTGGCCGTGGGCAAGCTCGTAGAATACCTTAGAAAGGTAAAAAAGTAAAAAGGTGAAAAGGTAAAAAACAAGAAGGTGAAAAGGTAAAAAGATAAAAAAGTAAAAGGGTGAAAAAGAAAGGCAAGGAAGTGGAAAGGAAGATTAGGAAAGCAATTATCGGCGCGCTGCTGGCTACGGCCACGCTCACGGTGGGCAACAAGGCCGCGGCGCAGGACGCCGGAAGATGGACGCTGTACACCAGCTACCACGACATAACCGAGATAGAGCCGGCAGGCAGAAACGTCTTCGTGCTGGCCTCGGAGAACGTCTACTCGTACAACGCCGACGAAGGCTCGATAACCACATACGACAAAACCAGCACGCTATCCGACGCCGGAATAACCCACATAGCATGGGCATCGCAGACGCGGCGGCTCGTCATAACTTACGAAAACTCGAACATAGACCTGCTCGCCGCCGACGGCACGACGCTCAACGTGCCCGACCTGTACCTCTACGAAACCACCCAGGACAAGACTATCAACAGCATATACACCTACAACCAGTACGCCTACATAGCGACAGGCTTCGGCGTCGTGAAGCTCAACACGCAGGAAGGCACTATGGAAGAAAGCTACCGGCTGGGCTTCGCCGTGGACTACTGCTACATAGACGGCAACCGCATATACGCCGCCTCGCGGACCGACGGCACATACTCAGCCGCCATGGACGGCAACCTGCTCGACCCCGCAAGCTGGACAAGGACGGGAGGCTACACCGAAAGGAACGTTGACCGCACAAACGTCTACGACTCCTCGACCGGCTACTGGTGGACGACGACCGACGATGGCCGACTGACCTACTACACCGTAGACGCCGGCGGCAACCGCACATACATGACCGAAGGCGTGGCCCCCGACGGCCCGGCGTCAAACAACTTCTACCGCCTGTACATGCACGGCGGCACACTCTACGGCGTAGGGGGACTCTGGTCGCAAGACGCCGACGCAGGACGTCCGTTAGAAGTACACGTATGGGACGGCGACACATGGGCTGAATTCGAGCAGCCTACAGAGCAACAGACAGGCCATCAAAACATAGATGCACTCTGCATGGACTTCGACCCCACAATCGAAGGGCACGTGATGGTGGGCGCAAAGAGCGGCATGTACGAGTTTCAGGACGGCAAGTTCGTAAGCAGTTTCAATATAGACAACAGCCAGCTGAAATCACCTTGGAACAATGCTTCAAGCTACCTGTACACCATTGTTACATCAATGACATACGACGAAAACGGCACGTTATGGCTATTGAACCCGTTGGTGGAAAACAGTTTGAAAAGCTATGATGGAAGCACCGGCGAATGGACTACATGGCCGCACCAAGAACTGTCGGGCGGAGCCAACTACGACCAGCAAGGACTTTTCATCAGTCCCACGAACGGCAAGATGTGGTTTATAAACTCCAACAACAACAATGCCTACTTTTTTTCATACGACAGGACAAATGACATATTGCAACAATACGGCCCAACCTTCATCAACCAAAACGGAAGCACCATAACCCCTCTGCGCGGATACTGCACGGCTGAAGACCGCAACGGCAACGTATGGATAGGAACAAGCTCTGGTCCACTTTATCTCACGCCTGAAGCCATACGCAACGGCTCGACGGTGTTCACGCAGTACGTAGTGCCGCGAAACGACGGCACGAACCTCGGCGACTATCTGCTCGACAACATCAGCATACTGTCAATTGACATTGACGGCGGCAACCGAAAGTGGTTCGGCACTGACGGCAACGGAGTGTTCCTAATCAGCGATGACAACAACACGCAGGTGCAGCACTTCACCACCGACAACTCGCCCCTGCTCTCGAACACAATCCACGACATAGCGGTTGACGGCTCGACAGGGCGCGTCTACTTCGCCACCGACAGGGGGCTGTGCTCATACCTGTCAGACGCCACCGAGCCGTCTACGGAAATGACCAAGGACAACGTCTACGCATACCCCAACCCCGTGCGCCCCGACTACACCGGGCCGATAACCGTCGTAGGACTGACTTACGACGCCGAGGTGAAAATAACCACGTCGAACGGCACGCTCGTGGCAGAAGGACGCTCAACGGGCGGCACCTTCACCTGGGACGGATGCGACTCCGAAGGCCGCCGGGTAGCCTCCGGCGTGTACATGGTTCACACGTCAACATCATCCGGCGACAAAGGCACGGTGTGCAAGATAGCGATAGTAAACTGAAAACAAACCGACAACAGCAAAAATGCAAGACCAACATATACTGTCCCGTGAGAATACGCAATGGATGCAAGGGGCGGCAGCATTGAAAATAATGTTGTTCCATTTCCTGATGCAAACCGAATATTATCCGAGAATATTCAACGTCCTGTCTTTTACGGTAACCGTCTTCATATTCATATCTGGCTTCGGACTCAATGAAAGCTACAAGAAAAACGGCTTATCAGGATTTTGGCACAAAAGGTTTCTCCGCGTAATAGTGCCGTGTTGGATTGTATTCCTGTTCAGAATACCGTTTGCTGAAAATCCAGACATAATCCAAATAGTAAAAAACCTGCTGTTTACCGGTTCGGAACTATGGTTCATGGATTTCATCATACGGTGGTACATTGTGTACTGGGTGGCAAGAAAATTCTTCCCGAAGCACACCGCCGCCATATTATTGGCATATTCCATAGTAACCATTTTCAAGGAACAGTTCATGAGCCAGCAAGCCTTCACCTTCCTGTTAGGCTATTTGGCTTCAGAACATTACGACAAAATAAGAAAATGGAACAAGGCTAAAGTGCTCAAGATTACAATCTGTTCGGTATTATACGCTTCTGCTTTTACTTTATTAAAATCCACCCCTCTCGCAAGGGAAATTGTCGGCACTACGCCTTTCAACCTGATACTTCTAAACATACAGTTCCCGTTTGCCACAATGATTATCGCCACGCCGTTCCTGTTGCCGTGGGTTAAGAAAATACCCGGCATAAAATGGTTCGGCAAAGTAAGTTACGAAATATACATTGTCCATTTCACGTTCATGCCATACGTTACCGGCTTGCTTTCAGTATTCACGTATTCGGCATTCTCAACGGCCATCAGTGCCGTCTTTTATAAAATGAACACAATGCTTAAAGAAAAAATAAAACTCGTGCCAACCCTTGCCGCTTTGCTCTTCATCGGCATCTGTTACATACTGTCGTTGAAGTACGTCATGAGAGCAACCGAACATTACGGATACATCTGCCTGACGTATGCCGTTGTGCTGGCCTTGGCCTATATAGTGATGACAAGCCATCTTTCAGACAAGCTGAAGTATGGCAAAACTATGTTTTGGACTGTTTTCACCGTGCTGATAGCGGCGATGCTGGCCGTCCAGTACAGCTTCGACCCCATGGAAAACCGCGTCGACCGCTGGTCGGCCATAGCCAATCCGCTTGCAGCGATGTTCAAAGGCGAATTCCCTTACCTGGCCGAAACCCACCTCGGCGGCAACGCTTCGCCGTTTCCGGTATGGATGTTGTTCCACATCCCGTTCTATGCTTTAGGCAACGTAGGCCTGTCTGAAATAGCCACGGCGGCAATATTCGTGTACAGCGTGAAGATGGCCGGCGGATACAAGGCCGGCACATTGTCGGCCATAATGCTGGCGTTAAGCATAAATCTGTGGTACGAAACCGCCGTAAGAAGCGACCTTATATCCAACTTCCTGCTGCTTTGCGCGTTCATAAACTTCCTGCAAGCCAAACGCATAACATTCGCCTCTCATCCTTACGCGCTATCCATAGCCGCCGGACTGTGGCTCTCAACGCGCATAAGCACGGCGTTTCCACTGTTCATCCTTTTCTTTTCGCATTGGTTGAAGCTGCCTATAGGCAAAAAAGTGGCGGCAATACTGCTTGCCATCAGCACATTCTGCATCACTTTCCTACCACTTGTAATATGGGATGCCGACAGCCTTTTTTTCGCTGAAAACAACCCTTTCTCGCTACAGGCAAGGCAAGGCAGGCCGATAGACTCAATCCTAATGGCCGCCATAGCCGTGGCAATGGCCCTGAATTGGCATGAAGACAGAAGCCTGATGATGCTGTTTTCAGCTGTGATGCTTGTCCTCGTGCCAGTAATCGCCTACGGACACAGTATGTACATATACGGCAACTGGAGCGACATTTTCAGCTCCTTATACGATATAACCTACCTTGACGCAGCCCTACCGTTCCTCATAACAGTAATGGCAACCGTAAAAATCACCCAAGGCCGGCAAAAAATCCCAACTTGTAAAGCCTAAGCAGAAACAACGAAGGATGCCTGCCCTCAAGACTGTGGTGCAAAGCCTTTCCGAAAAACACGTGGAAAAGCCTAACAAGCCACAACAGGCGACAGCGGCGCAAGGTCGACATAATCTCCAACAGAGGCGAAAACCCTTGTAATTCAGGAGCAAAACGATGCAGAGTAAGCAATGCCTGGTCAAGCTTTTTCAAGTACGCCGTGTTGCTTTCAAATGACATATAAGCCACAGGATTGTCAATGTGCAACACGCGAATGCCTGCCTCTTTGAACGCTTTTCCAAGCATTACGTCCTCATACCCGTATGTCTTGATGCGCTCGTCGTATGGCACACGCTCAAGCACTGTGCGATGATAGAAGAAGTTTGTGGTGCGGAATGAAGAGTAGGGCTGCATCTTCCGCGCTTCAAATGAATGCCTTTTCTCCTCATGCTTCTCGTAGCGGAAACGCAGGTTCTCCCTGTACAGCCTCTTTGTATCGCTGCCGCCGTCAACGCATACGCCGCCACACACAGCCTCTCCGGGACGTGCCCCACTGTCCAGATAACGCCTGATGAAATCCTTGTAAACAATACTGAGGCGCGCGTCAACCATCAAATGCCAGTCATAACGCCCGTGGCGCGCCATATCGTTGCGCATGGCGGCACGGCAAACATGCCTGCCTCCACGCACATAGCGGCAGAAAGGCAAGGCGCATACGGCCATATTGCGTCTTATCGCGTCTTCGTTGTCGGAACCGTCGTCAAACACCAATATCTCATATTCCAACCCTTCTATTGCTTCAGCCTGACGATGCAGCTCGGCAACAAGCGGCTCCGGCACGTCGTTGTAAACCGGAATAAGTATGGACAACTGGTTTATCATGGTTGCAAAAATATGCAAAAAAGCAAAAAGGCGGAACATTAAACAGTAAAAAAACAGTATTTTTCCTTATTTTTGCACTAAGAAAAATAAAGCATCATAGTGCTATTTTACTTATACACGACAACGGAAACGGCTCGCAAAAACATTCATGCCAGATAAAAACGACAAGCCGGTTGCCAGTAACAATAAAACCATGAACATTGTTTATCTGATAGAAGACTTTTCAATAAAAGGCGGAGCGGAACGCATAATATCCCAGAAAGCGGAAATACTTGCCTCCGATTACGGCCACAACGTAACCATTGTCTCTATATTCAACGATGAAAGGCCGACTGCCTATACGTTAAACAAAACCAAGTTTGTAAGTCTTGAAGTGCCTTTCGCAACGAGGGAATGCGGCATCATACGCAAGACTTTGTCCCGGACAAGGGTGCTTGTACAGACGGCGGCACGCTTTAACAAGGCAATGAAAAATATACAGCCTGACATCATATTCTTTACTTTAAGCCTCGGCGCACTGCTTCTACCGCTATACCGCGGCAAAGCAAAACGCATATACGAATCTCATTCTGCCAAAAAATTCACACCTTACAGCAGTTTTTTCACTCCAATGGAACGTGCAGCGGACGCAGTTGTATGCCTGACAGATGACGATGCACACGAATACAGACACGCAAAAAACATACAAGTCATTCCAAACTTCATAGACCCAATACAAAAAAACAACGTCAATTATGCCATAAAACGCGCAATAGCGGTAGGAAGATTGGAACACGTAAAAGGTTTCGACAGGCTTATACGATGCTGGGAAAAGGTCATAAACAATTTTCCCGGCTGGCATCTCGACATTTACGGCGAAGGCTCATTGCGCAAAGAACTGCAACATCAGATTGATTTACTTGGCCTTTCAGACAGCGTCACGCTATTTGGCACATGCGACAATATGCCCGAACGGTATGCCGACTATAGCCTGCACTTGATGACATCACGATATGAAGGTTTCCCGATGACACAACTCGAAGCGCAAGTATCTGGCCTGCCATCAGTGACGTTCGACTTCGAATATGGCGCACGCGACATCGTAACCGACAGCATTACCGGCATCATTGTGCCGCAAGATGACGAACAGGCGTTCACCACTGCGATGAAAAAAATGATGGGTGACGAGACTTTAAGAAGGAAATATGGTACAGAAGCCATGAAAACAGCCGACAGATTCTCATGTGACAAAGTGATGGAAAAATGGAACAGCCTTATCAACGGATTTCAATGACGGCCGCCCCCACTGCAAACGTCAAGATACATGGCTGTCACTTTGCGGTAATCATGGTATTTCCTGACGAACTCTATGCTCTGACGTGACAACCACTCGACGCTGCCTTCGGGTATGAGGGCGGACTCTATGGCTTTCACGTTGTCCTCAAAGCTCTTTTCAGGACTTACGTTTATTATGGGCCGAAGCTCCTTTTCGCCTATGAAATCATAAAATTCCTCCTCGCCGCCGCCTATAACCACCGTGCCGCGCGCCATTGCCGCCAGCGAGTTCATCGACGGGGTGAAGCTGTAAAGCTGGTCAACCAGCACGTCGGCCCCGGCCAGCATCTTGCAATACTCGGCATACGGAACGTCCTCCACATACCTTATGTCGAGCCGTCCGGGATTTCTCCTGTCCACTTCCTCAACCATCTTGGCTATCACCCTTGCACCCTTGACATATTCACGCTTGCTCTGTACGCCTACAAGGACGTTTATTTTTGTTCCACGTCCTTTAATTTCCACATTTTGGGGAATTACCATAGGCAACGGAATATAACGCATCTTACGCCGCAATGAAGGCTCTACGGCGTATGCAGCCCAGTATTCATAGAGGCATGGGATTATTACGTCGGCAATACTGACAGCCTTACGCCATGATGAAACGCATTCCGGAATAAGCTGTTTCAGACGGACACTATGCTTTTCGAGATTTTGCGGCGCTCCGTTCCAATACATATCGGAATACCGGGGAATACCTTTCAGTTGCATTCCAATCACCTGCGGGTCGTCAAAATAGCAGCCCAATGCCATGAAACTGTTGTGTTTTTTCACGAGACGCAACAGTATGGCATTAAGCCAGGCCCTCAACGGTACGGCCTGATAGCAGTGTACAATGGCTATGTCGTGGCCGCACAGGCGGCGAGCGTTGCGCAACAGCGTCCACAACACTTTCAGTCCGCCGAGCTTTCCATACTTCAAGTCACGTGCAACGTCGATGTCGCGCGGAGTATTTCGCCGTCCCTCGCCGTCGGATACGAACAACACTTCGTGCCCCATCTCCTCCAAACCCTTCTTTAAGGTAAGGTGTACGAAGCTGAAATCACCGAACAACAGTATCTTCATGTCCTCTTTATATACCTGTTTTCCACAATATAGTCGCGCTTACGCAGGCCAAGAGCTACTACGGCCTTTATCATTGCCTGTTCGACAACATATTTCAGCGGCGTCCAACGTTTTTCCCTGTAGCTTCGCCATGGCGTCATGGCCCTGTAACGCTCGAACTCCGGCTTGTAAGGATGCCTGCAATTGATGTACCATGGCTTCGGAATGGCAGTGAAATGCACCACCACAGGGCTGCGCTGGCCTGCCTTAATCTGCTCTTCAAACTCCCATGACACGACACTATAGCGCGTGTCAAACCAATATTCGTTGAGCATATTGTATTTCAACGGCAGTTCTATCTTTTCGTCCTTGAATACGAAGTTAAGCACGTCCTGGTCGTGATAGGCAAGGCGTTCGGGATATTTCATTATGTAATCCGCAAACTTTTTCTCTACGTCATGCTTGCGCCAATATTTCAGGTTTATAAGCAGAAAGCCGGCATTGAAGTAGCCTTGCGCCTGAGGATAGCGCAGGCGGTTATAATGACCGGGCATGGAAGTGAAGCTGTCAGGTACAGCAGCCACAGCCTTTCCGTCAATGTCAGTCTGCCAAAGCTCGCGAAGGCTGCCCGTGACAATCATGTCGGCGTCAAGATAAATAACCTTTTCGACGCTTTCCGGGAGAACATGCGGCAGCAGAAGCCTGTAATATGTAACCAACGAAAGCCCCACATGGCTGTTCTGATAGTCCTTTCCTATCGGGAAATGCGTCATCCGGCTGTCGTCCATCAGGTAAAAGCACACGCTCCGCCCGTAAGATGCGGCCATTACACTGATGTCGTTGGCCTGCCCGTCGGATATGCCGTTGTGCAGCAGGTGGACACGTATGTCCTCATCCCTGTTGTTCTCGAACAGCGAAGCGAGCATCACTCCGGTCGGCATCACGTAGTTACTGTCGGTACAGCAGACTATCTCCATACTTTTTATTTACAACCCATAACTACTTTTACTGCATCTTCCATCAGCAAACCAGCAATTATGAATTATGCTTTATGAATTATTAATTAAGAAAGTTCCAGCATCCTGCGTATGGGCTTTACGGCCTCTCGCGCTATGTCTTCGGGCACTTCGATGGCCGGGGACTCGTCGCGGAGGCAGCGGTAGAGCTTCTCAAGGGTGTTAAGGCGCATGTATTCGCACTCGTTGCAGCCTGCGTCGGCGCCTTCGGGCGGCACGGGCAGGAAGGTGGTCTGGGGGCAGTGGCGGCGCATTTCGTGGAGTATGCCGGCCTCTGTGGCCACGATGTACGTCGCGGAGGGGTGCTCCTGGGCGTATTTCAGCATTACGGCGGTAGAGCCTTTCACGTCGGCGAGGGCGAGCACTTCGGCCGAGCATTCGAGGTGGGCCATTGTTATGGCGCCGGGGTGCTGGGCTTTCATTCGGGCTATCACGCCGGCATTGAAGCGTGCGTGGACGTGGCATCCGCCCTGCCACAGCAGCATGTTGCGGCCTGTGGCTTCGTTGATGTAGCGGCCGAGGTTCTGGTCGGGGCCGAAGATTATCTTCTCGTCCTGGGGCAGCTGGCGCACTATGCGCTCGGCGTTGCCGCTGGTGACTACGATGTCGGTCAGCGCCTTTACGGCGGCCGTGGTGTTGACGTAGCTTATTACGGTGTGGCCGGGATGTTCGGCCTTGAACTTGCGCAGGTCGTCGGCCTTGCACGAGTCGGCCAGCGAGCAGCCTGCCGCCGGGTCGGGGCAGAGCACCGTGCGGTCGGGGCAGAGCAGCTTGCACGTCTCGGCCATGAAGTGTACGCCGCACATCACTATTATCTTCGCGCTGGTTTCGGCGGCGCGGCGCGCCAGTGCGAGCGAGTCGCCGATGAAGTCGGCGGTGTCCTGTATTTCGGGGCGTGTGTAGTAGTGCGCCATTATTACGGCGTCTTTCTCTTGGCAGAGCTGCCGGATGTCTTGTTGCAGTTGGGACATATTGTTTTGGGTTATGGGTTTTTTAGGGTTTTGGGGTAATCTGGGAGAGCTGGGAGGACTGGGAGTCATGAGACCTATTAGGCTTATTGGGCCTATTTTACTTATTCGGCCTATTCGGCCTGTAACTCCCATTGGGCTGTCGGGCTTTGTTTTCAACAGCTATTTCATAATCTTATTATTTTTTCTTTCTCAAAAAAAAGAAGATGAATTCCTATGATATGCCGTGGATTTGTGCAAAACTTCCCTGCCGTTTCCTTGCTTTTTCGGTTTTCAACGTTTGTATGTCGTGTATTAACAGTTGTTTTTAATTCTTTCATATTGACTGTCAGGCATAAACGCCGTTTGTCAACAGTCGTGTAACAATCTGCAAATTTAATAAGTTTATATCTTTTTTTGCCATCTGTCTGTGTAAAACTTGTTTATTTGGCTGTAATAAGTGTGTTGAAATCCACATGTCGCCATGATGTTGTCCGCGGGCTGTGGAATGTGCGTGTGTTTTCCACATGGTTTTCAACAGGTTTATTAACACCTTGCAAAAGGTGATTTTTTATGATGCAAAATGCCGCCTTTTGCAGTACAAAAGGCGGCATTTTTGCTTTAAGTAGTTATAGTAGTTGACAAGTAACGAGTGACAAGCAGACAAGGCATTTGGCTTTAATTTCTAACGATCGCAGCGAGTGATAACTTCTTTAACTCCTTTAACTTCTAAAAAAATCAGAAGTTCACTCCGAAGTTGAGCGAGAGGCTTCCGTTTTTCGACGAGTCGAAGTTGTCGTGGCAGATGTTTGACAGGCCGATGTCGTATGACAGGTCGACGTAGAACAGGTCGTAGCCTATGCCGCATCCGAGGCGCAGGCCTCCGTCGAATCGCTGGAACTTGCTGTCGGAGAACGACTGGCACGTCTTGCGCGTCTCGTAGTCCTTTATCCTGCCGTTGATGCCGTAGGCCAGGTATCCGCCGAAGAAGGGGTGCAGTGTGATGTGCTCGGTTACGGGGTAGATGTATTTCACCACGATAGGCATCTCGATGTAGTTGAGGTTGTACACCTTTTTCTTGCCGCTGTCGCGCCGCTGCTTGCCTCCCTTCTCGGTGTATTGCAGTCCGGCCTCGATGTATAGCGGTATGCTCTGCGACAGCGGCAGTCCGACGAGCGCGCCCACGGTAAGCCCGGTGTGCCAGTCGTCGCCGTCAAGCTCGGGGTCGTCTGAATTGACGAACGAGAATGCCGGCCCTATCCTTATGCCGTAATACATGTTGCCCGTGCCCAGTCCGCTGTCGTGTCGGCCGTAGTCGAGCCGTCCCGTGTCGTGGTTGTAGTATCTGCTGTATTGGTAGTCTTGCGCCTTGGCCGGCATCAGCAGGGCTGCAACGGCCAGCGCGGTGATAATGAGTCGTTTCATGTGAGTATATGTTTTTTGTTGTATTCGCACGGTGCAAAGGAACAAAAAAACGCCGATATGTCAAAAGGAAATAGCCTAAAACAGGCTGGGGAAATCCCTACATGGACAGCTATATGGCCGAAAAGGACGTTTTCATGGCCGCCTCAGGCCGCCTTTCAGGCTGTGCGCGGCCACACGGCAGTAAAGTTGTCGGATGCAGGCAGGTATTGATGATTTATAAATAAATATGTGGCTTTTGTTTTGTTTTTATCGATATATTACATATATTTGCAAAAGAATGCAATTGCATTCACTTTTTTTAAAAATTATGTCTAACCTTAAAACCGAGGCATTATGAAGAAGTTATACGTTTTAATAATCGCCGCTCTGGCATCAACCATGGTTTGCCGCGCTTACGAGCACAAGCTGGTTTCTATGAAATCGAGCGTTACGCCGGAGTATTACACCTACATGTACGACGAGCTGAACGGGCGCATAGACAGCACCCTGCACTACGAGGAGATGGACGGGATGGTGTTCGACGTGACATACAAGTACGTCTACGACGAGAACGGGCGCGAGATACAGGAAAAGGGATACCAGAAGTTCACCGGCGACGACGAGTACACCTACACCATGCAGATACACTACACGTATGACGCGCAGGGGCGGCTCGCCACAAGGACCAACTACAACATCAACGCGGAGCGCACCGACTTCGTGATGGGAGGCATTTACGAATACATATATGACGATGAAGGCAGGCTTGTAGGGCGCGACTGCTACTTTGACAAGGAGCGCGCCGAGAAGTTCGAGGAAGGCATATACGAGTATGACGAGAAGGGAAGGCTGTGGAAGGAGAGCTATTACGCCATGGCCTTCGGCGACGGGCTGACTTTCCAGAACAGCACGGAATACGTGTATGACGACAATGGCCGCATGATAGAGAAAATATTTATGCTGGGCGACTTCATGACGGGCGACGCGATGCCGGCCGGAGGCGAGGTGTACACATACGACGCTGAAGGTAACATTGTTGAGTGGATTTCTTACAGCGAGAACAAGGAAAACCCGTCGTCGAAGGAGGTTTACACATACGACACGTCGATGGACGTAGCGCAGACCCTTTACCCGGTGGAGAACGAATGGGACGGCACGGTGTACCTCAACTCGAAGAACGCCTTGAAGCACATCACCGTTTACGCGTCCGACTGGTACACGGGCGAGCTTGGCCTGTACGACGAGTATTCGCTGGAATATTCGCAGGTGTCGCCGTCAGGCATCGGCACAGTAGCCACAGGGCGCGAGCCTATGCAGGTGGCTTGCCGCGACGGCAGGCTTTACGTTACCGGCTTGCCCGACAACGAGCCTGTACGCCTGTACACAATGTCGGGAACGATTGTTGCAAGGAGCCTGAACAACTCTGCTTCAGGCATAGACGTCAGCGGCCTTCCGACCGGAGTCTACATCGTTTCGACAAGCCGCGGCACAGCCAAAATATTCAAGTAATCCATAATTCGCAATTCATAATTCACAATGCACAGTAAAAAACAAGCTTTGCAAGCGGTTATCAATTGCATTCCGGGTGCATTGTGAATTATGAATTATGAATTATGCATTGTGCATAGTGAATTGATAAACCACAATTCCTGCCGTTACCGACACGTTTAGCGAGTGCTTCGTGCCGTATTGGGGGATTTCGAGGCAGCCGTCGCAGGCGTCAACAACCTCCTGGGCTACGCCCTTCACCTCGTTGCCGAGCACCACGGCGTACTCGCGTCCCGGTTCCGGGCTGAACGTGTCAAGCATCGTGCTGCCCTCGCATTGCTCCACAGCCATCACCGTCACGCCGCGCCGTTGCAGCTCGCGGACGGCCTCCAAGGCCGACGGGCAGTGGCGCCAGGCCACGCTGTCTTCCGCTCCCAACGCCGTCTTGTGTATTTCGGGGTGGGGCGGGGCGGCCGTGATGCCGCACAGCAGCACCTCCCTGACGCGGAAGGCGTCACACGAGCGCAGCACCGAACCCACGTTGTACATGCTCCTCACGTCGTCAAGCACGACCGTGAGCGGCATCTTCTCCGCCGCCTTGAACTCTTCTACGCTAAGGCGGCCCATCTCAGTTACTTTGAGTTTACGCATTTTATAAGAAGTTAAAGAAGTTAAAGAAGTTATCGCTCGCTCCGCGAGCTAAGAAGTTAAAGCCATTACCTTTTGAGTTAAGGGGTAAAGAAGTTATGAAGTTAAGACAAATGCCTTGTTTACTTGTTACCCGTTACTTGTCAACTGGCAAAGGTAATGGCTTTAACTTCTTAGCTCGCGGAGCGAGCGATTACTTCTTTAACTTCTTAAATTTATTTTGCCGAATATGCGGCAGCGTACAGCTTCATCTGCTTGAGCATTGCCAGCAGACCGTTCGAACGGGTGGGGGACAGATGGTCGCGCAGGCCGATGCGGTCGATGAAATACAGGTCGGCGGCGGCGATTTCCTGCGGCGTGTGTCCGCTGAGCACGCGGATAAGCAGGGCGATGATGCCCTTTACTATCAGCGCGTCGCTCTCCGCCGTGAAGTAAAGCAGGCCGTCTTTCATGTCAGCCTGGAGCCACACGCGGCTCTGGCAGCCGTCAATGAGGTTGTCCTCGGTCTTGTATTTCGCGTCGAGCGGCTGCAGCTCGTTGCCCAAATCAATGAGCAGCTGGTACTTGTCCATCCAGTCGGTGAAGTCGGAAAACTCCTCTATCACCTCGTCTTGCAATTCGTTGATTGTCATGTTTATTTTTTTATTAAGGGAGTTAAAGAAGTTACAGAAGTTATCGCTCGCTTCGCGAGCTAAGAAGTTAAAGCCATTACCTTTTTCGGGTCTTCCGCAGTTTTGTTGGATGGCCTTTCAGCAACATAAAATTGAGCACATCGAGTTTTTCTTTTAAAAGATTAAA